>Ga0123519_10007264_pt1 | contig 17210 bp, 14 predicted proteins | sample YelNatPaOPRAMG02_FD_87396 | JGI IMG/M metagenome (GOLD analysis project Ga0123519, IMG submission 87396) | Hot spring microbial communities from Yellowstone National Park - Yellowstone National Park OP-RAMG-02 (version 2) | ecosystem: Environmental > Aquatic > Thermal springs > Hot (42-90C) ... | reverse complement strand
GGCCATACAGCAATATCTGGAACAGTCTGGAAACAGGGTTGAATCCGTGGACCCGACACATTGAACCATCAATACTGTTTTAGACATCACCCCGTCCGAAAGCCTGACTAGCTTTCCTTGGGTTGGTCTCGATGGATCTAGGATCCTCGCCAGCTGGAACTGGGTGATCACATCGCCTTTCCCTTCTTGAACCCCATACTTCTCCTCCTCAGCGGGATTATACTCGCTGAAGCCCGTGGCGAGGATGATGGAGCCCACCTCCAATGTGGTCAACTGGGGTTTATCGTTGAAGTTAGGAGCCTTGCTGGGGCAAACCCTCTCGCATACTCGACAAACACCCTTCTGGAAGTACAGACAGTGTTCAGCGTCGATAACGTATTTTTTAGGAACCGCCTGAGGATATGGAATGTATATAGCCTTCCTAACACCCAACCCCCCATTCCACTCGTTTTCAACCTTCACTGGACACTTCTCCGCGCACATTCCGCATCCAGTGCACTTCTCAACGTCAACGTACCTAGGCTTTTTTTCAACGGTCACCCTGAAGCCATTTGGCGTTCTCTCCACCTTCCTAACCTCAGAGTAAGTTAACAGGTTGATGTTCGGATGCGCTCTGGCCTCAGCCATTTTCGGACCGAGGATGCAGATGGCGCAGTCATCAGTGGGAAAGGTCTTCACCAGCAACGCCATCTTCCCCCCGATGGTTGGGGTTTTCTCGACGAGGTGAACTTTCACATCCTTGTCAGCCAGCTCCAACGCTGCTTGAATCCCCGCCACTCCTCCGCCGACAACCAACACTTCGTTAAATGGTTTCGCCTTCACCCTACGACCAAGTCTAGCGCCCTTAACCCTCTCCACCGCGGCGCTTAGCATCCTCTCCGCTTTTATTAAAGCCCCTTCCTTATCTCCTCGATGTGGCCATGCACAATGCTCCCTTAAGGCCACCACATCCACCAAAGATGGGTTGAGTCCAGCCTCGCTGGCCACTACGTTAATCAGAGGCCCAATTACACGCCTCGAGCATGCGGCGACCACTACGCAACTTGGATTATCCTCTTTAATCCAATTCTTCAACTGTTTTAGGCCTTGAGGTGTGCACAGGGCGTCGTTCACCCTGCAGGCTTTCACATCGCTTATCCGCTCTGAAAATTCCTTCAACTTATCCATGTCCAACGCTTTGGAGATGGTTCCGCCACACCGACACAGGTATAAGGAGGGCAACACCGCATCACTTTTAAATGAAAGTCTCCTATTATGTTGAAATGAATTTAAAAATTTATCGGCGTTAATCACCCCTTTCACACCAAACCTAATCGCGCTGAAAAGATGGTAGATGCTTTAAAGTAAAGTGAACGATCCTTTGATTAAACCTTCAAACTACACTATGAGAACTGGGTTTTCGAAACTTTAGTCGGGATGTCTTTATATTGATTTGGCTGCCTGTATTTCTCACCTATACCAGTCTAAGCTTTCCATTAAATAGTCAATGAAGGAGTTGAAGAATCCTTTAACCTCCACGGTGAGAGAGGTCTCCGACAACAGTTTTTTAGCCGTTTCGGCATGTTTTTTTGAACGTTTCTTAGCCTTTTCCAAGGCTCCACAGCCTGAAATCACCTCTCTGACAGCGGCTAAGCCTTCAAGGTTTAACGTGGGTTTAAGCAAGGCGCGCTTCAATGCCTCCACCCTCCTTTGACCAGCCATGCGGTACGTGTAGATTAAGTGGAGGGGTTTTTTCCGTTTAGCGAGGTCTCCTCCAGGCTTTCTACCATACTGCTCCTCAGAGGCGAATGTGTCTATGATGTCGTCTTGAACGTCGAAGCAGTAGCCCATATGTTCAGCTGCCTCAACCAGCAACCGAGTGTCCTTTGAGGGGGCGTTCGCTAAGATCGCACCCATCCCCAGTGAGGCTTTGAAAAGCGAGGAAGCCCTCTTCGAGGCCATCGTATACCATTCCCTGATCCCTGGATTCTTATATTCGAAGAGGAGGTCTAACATTTGGCTTTCATTCACGTCTTGAAAGGCTTCGTTCATGAGGGCGATGGCTTGGAGGAGTTTATCTCGCTCAAAGCCTGAGTTCATCAAGGTTTTCAAGGCTAGGGTGTACAGTATGTTTCCCGCGAACACCGCCAATCCCTCTCCTAAACGTGCGTCGTGGCTTTGAGCGTACGCCGCGTGTAGCGTAGGGCCTCTTCTCCGCGTTTCATCCCGATCGACTAGGTCGTCGTGAACCAGTATGGCGTGACGGTATAGCTCTAACCCAGCGCAAACATTGAGGATTTGATCGTCTATTTTCCCGGTGAACCCTTTATAGGTGAGGAGGGCGCTGGTGGAGGCCAGTCTCTTCCCTTTTCGAAGCACGTACTCCCTTAAGGCTTGATACAATCCTCCTATAAAGCTGTGGTACTGGATTCCCCGCTCAGCTTCCCGCTTTAAAATTATATGCGTTCTCTTCTCGATCACGTCCCCATGCTTGTTTACCGTCTCCTCCCAGTTTTGGCCCGCCAATTTGATCCCTACGCGAAAGGTAATTTATGGGAATTTATTTCCTTCAATCGCATACCTTCTGTTTGATGAGTATGATAATGTGGCGGCCTTCAAAGTCTGAGCCGTGGCGGTTAACTCCTTCATCAATCGACTTTGATCTCCAAGGTTTCTCTCCATGGTTTTCACGAAGACGCTACCGGCGATGACCGCTTCAGCGCCGTGGCTTATAATCAACCTCACGTGATCTGGCTTGGAAACCCCGAACCCCACCGCGAGGGGGACGGTTTTATCGGTGTAGGGTTTAAACTTGTCTATGACGCGAATGGTTAATTGGTCCACGCTTCTCCTTACACCGGTAACGCCGAAAACGGAGATCAAATACAGGAACCCGGAGGTGAAGCTGATAATGTTCTTCAACCTGCTGGTCGGCGTTGAGGGGGCGGCAAGGAAAATGGTGTCTACCCCCTGTTTTTCAGCGTTCTCCCGGTACTCCGACGCCTCCTCAAAGGGTAGATCCGGCACAACGATCCCGTCCACACCGTTTTCACCCGCTTCCTTTAAGAATCGCTTCACACCCATCCGGTAGAGGATATTATAGTAGGTGAGGAGCACAAGGGGGGTGCGCACCCTCCTATTCGTTTGACGAACGATTTTAAAAACGGTCTGAGGGGTTGTCCCAGAGTGAAGTGCACGGTTGACGGCTGACTGAATAATGGGGCCGTCGGCTATGGGGTCGGAGAACGGTACACCGATCTCGACGATGTCCACCCCACCTTTCACCAACGCCTCCACCACGCGGGGAGTATGCTTAGGAGAGGGATCCCCTCCCGTCACGTATCCTACAAGCGCGCCTTCACCCCGCCTCTTCAACTCCTTGAACACGTCACTTATAGTCACGTTCAAAGGTTCACATTCACCCTTCTCGAAACAACGCCTACATCCTTATCCCCGCGGCCGGAAAGGGTAACCACTACCACCTCATCCTTCCCCATCTTTTCAGCCAATTTCTTAGCGTATGCTAAGGCGTGGCATGGCTCCAAAGCTGGAACGATGCCCTCAACCCTAGACAGCTCGACGAAGCATGTTAAGGCCTCCTCATCAGTCACGGCGTCGTAGTGAACCCTTCCAACGCTTTTCAGAAAGCTGTGTTCAGGTCCAACGCCAGGGTAATCTAACCCCGCTGAGACGCTGTGGGTGTTCCTGATCTGTCCATACTCGTCTTGAAGGACGTAGGTTAACATGCCGTGAAAAACTCCTTCAGATCCAGCGGTGAGGGAGGCGGCGTGTTTACCGGTGTCTAGCCCAGCGCCACCCGCCTCCACACCGTACATTTTCACGTTTGAATCGTTTAAGAAGGGGTAGAAGGTTCCCATGGCGTTGCTTCCCCCTCCCACGCAGGCCACCAGGGCGTCGGGCATTTTTCCCTCCTTTTCAACCATCTGCGCCCTTATCTCCCATCCGATTACGCTTTGGAAGTCTCTCACCATCATGGGGTATGGGTGGGGGCCAACCACGGAGCCGATCAAATAATGGGTGGTTTGAGGATTGGTGACCCAGTTCCTGAGGGCTTCATTGATCGCGTCTTTAAGGGTTTTAGAACCCGAGCTCACCGGGTGAACCTCAGCGCCTAGAAGCTTCATCCTGAACACGTTAAGCCTCTGCCTCCTCATGTCTTCCGCACCCATGTAAACCTCGGCCTTTAACCCCAGAGCGGCGCACGCCATGGCCGTGGCTACTCCATGTTGACCCGCACCTGTCTCCGCGATCACCCTCTTTTTCCCCATTTTCTTCGCCAACAATGCTTGACCGAGTGTGTTGTTGATTTTATGAGCCCCTCCATGAGCTAGATCCTCGCGTTTAAGGTATATTTTCGCACCCCCAACTTTCCTGGTGAGGTTACCCGCGTAGTAGAGGGGGGTAGGCCTTCCAGCGAACTCCCTGAGGTAGTATTCCAACTCCGCTCGGAACCCAGCATCCTCCTTGAATTTCAAATAGGATTCCTCCAGCTCCATTAAGACGGGCATAAGGGTTTCCGGCACGAATCGACCTCCATATTTTCCGAATTTGCCCTTTACCGGATAAGACATCAAATTCACGGCCCAGCCTCCTTTGCTTCTGCTATGAACCTACGCATCTTCTCCACGTCTTTGACACCCGGCTTTTCCTCAACGCCGCTTGAAACGTCAACCCCGGAGGGTTCAACCATCCTTACGGCGTCGGCCACGTTCTCTGGAGTTAACCCCCCGGCTAGAGTTAAGGGACTGGGGGCTATTACGTCCCTGACCCTTCTGCTTATGGCCCACTCATGGGCCACGCCGGTGCCGCCGAGCCCACCGGGGCCGGCGGTGTCGAGGAGCACGGATCCGAACATTTGGGAGCATTTCAACGAAAAATCTAGGGCGCGGGGGGACCGTCCATTCACCGCGACGACGCAGTTCAAGCCTAAGGAATGGATTTCAGGCGCATAGGAAAGGATGCGTTCAATGTCTCCGTGAAGCTGAAGACGGTCCACCTGTAAGCATGAGTCGATTTCGCGCAACGCTTTGAGGGAGTGAAACACGGTGACCGCTAGCTTGATCACATCCCCGGGTACGACGCTCAACAACTTCTGGGCTCTACGCGTGGATAGGTTTCTCGGCGAGGTGGGGGTTCCCACCACGAATCCAAGCGAGTCAACCTCAGCCTCAACGGCGGCTTGAACATCCCTTATCCTCGTCAAACCGCAGATCTTGACTTTCACCAATTCGATTAGGCCTCCACTAAGCTCCTAACCTTTTCCTCCACACTTGGCGCCGACATCACCGCGGAGCCGACGAGGAAGGCCTGAACCCCAAGGGATTTAAGCCACCTAACATGATTGGGGGAGGAGATGCCGCTTTCACTGACGATTAAACGAGGTAAGGTTGAATATTTCCTCAACAAACGCTCTGTAACCTTTAGGTCGACGTGTAGAGTTTTTAGGTCTCTGTTGTTTATCCCTATTAGATCTGCCTTCGAGCTCACCGCGTTTCTAAACTCATGTTCACTGTGAGCTTCCAACAAGACCTCTAACCCCAGTGAATGAGCGTACTCGATCATCTCCTCCACACCAGTTTCACAGTAACCGTTCTCGAACATGGCTTCTATGAGGAGAACCGCGTCAGCTCCGGTTTGGTAAGCCGCTTCGATTTGAAGCCTACTTACAATAAAGTCCTTCATCATCAGGGGGAGGGAGATGCACCTCCGAATCGTTTGAAGAGTGGCTAGGGAGCCGTTAAAAAACTTCGGCTCGGTTATGACGGAGATCCCTGAGGCCCCGCCGTTCTTCATGGCGGATGCTACGCTGATCACATCCACCTCTCCCCTTAAAACTCTACCAGTGGGAGAGGCAACCTTGATCTCCGCGATGATGGAGTTCTTACCCCGTTTAAGCGCGTCGACAACGCTTCCTTTAAGGCTGAACGATTTAAGCGGCTTAGACGAGTTCACTGCTTCAACCCCGGTTTCATAGTATCCGCTTTCAACCGTTTTCCAAGCCTCCGAAGCGAAGAAGTCTAAGTAATCATTCACAGTTCTCCAACTCCTCCAATGTCTCCATGTTTCCACCACTAAGCTTGATCAGGGACTTCAGCTTCCGGTAGGCCGAACCGGTTTGGATGGATTTCCAAGCGGCCTCCAACCCCTCCTTCAACGACTCCACACCGCCGCCTAGATAGATGGCCGCCGCCGCGTTCACCAACACCATGTTGAGCCTCGACTCATCCGCGGAGGCTCGGTGAACCCCGCTTCCCCGTAGAATTCTGAACGCTGTGAAGACGTTATCTTCAAGTGTGGAGCATTCAAGGAGTGTTTTATCAGCTTTTTCCAAACCAAAGTCAGATGGACGGGTTATCGAGGTGGTGATTTCACCATGGTTTAACTGGGTGATTTTGGTTTCTCCGATGGTGGAGATTTCATCCAACCCGTCGAGGCCATGGACAACTAGGGCTCTCTCCACGCCTAGACGGCTTAACACCTCGGCGATGGGCTCGGTGAGCTGTCCATCATACACGCCGAGGAGTTGAGCCTGAGCGTTAGCGGGATTTGTTAACGGGCCGAGTAGGTTGAAAACCGTTCTGACGCCGATTTCCCGACGAGGTTTAAGGACGCGTTCCATGGCTGGGTGGAAAACTGGAGCGTACATGAATCCGATTCCAATTTCCTCGATGGATTTCTCCACTGACGCGGGGGGTGTTGAAAGGTTGAACCCTAACGCTTCGAGGAGGTCTGCGCTTCCACATCGACTGGTGATCGACCGGTTCCCATGCTTCGCCACTGGGATTCCTGCGCCTGCCGCCACGAAGGCGGCGATGGTGCTGACGTTAAAGGTTTTCACCTTATCTCCTCCAGTTCCACATGTATCCACCAAAATGCCTGAGACGCGAGGATGTATTTGACGGCTAAACTTGCGCATCACGGCGGCTAGGGTTGCGATTTCCTCCACCGTTTCCCCCTTCATCCTAAGGGCTGTGAGAAATGAGGCGATTTGAGACTCAGTTGCCTCACCCCTCATGATTTCCATCATTATTTTTTCGGCTTGTACGTTGGTTAGGTCCCGCCCCTCCACCAGCCTCGATATGCCTTCCCTAATCATGATTTTTAAGCCTCGTCGAGGAAGTTTTTTAGCATCTTCTTACCCTCTTGGGTGAGGATGGACTCCGGGTGGAATTGAACCCCCTCCACCGGGTACTCGATGTGGCGTACACCCATCACTTCTCCATCATCCATGGATTTAGCGGAAACCTTCAAGCATGCGGGGATTGTGAAAACGTCGGCTACAAGGGAATGGTACCGTGTGGCTTCAAAGGGGTTGGGAAGCCCCTTGAAAACGCCTAGACCATCGTGGCTTATCAAGCTCGTTTTCCCATGCATGGGTCTACGCGCACGCGTGATCCGGCCCCCATAAGCGTAGACAATGCCTTGATGCCCTAAGCAGACCCCTAGAATAGGCGTTTTAGAACCCATCCTCCTAATGATTTCGAGGCAGTTTCCGAAGTATCTCCTCTCGGTGGGCGCCCCTGGCCCCGGGGACAACACAATCCTGTCGGGTCTTAGGGCCTTCGCCCTTCTCACAGTTATTTTATCACTCCTGTAAACGGTGGATGAAGCCCCTAACTCGCCTAGGTATTGGAGAATGTTGTAAACGAATGAATCGTAGTTGTCGATCAACAGGACATTCATTTTGTTTCCTCCGCCACCTTTAAAGCCTTCATTAAGGCCATGGCTTTACGCTCTGTTTCAACCCATTCTCGAGTGGGGTTTGAGTCCGCGAGGATCCCTGCGCCGACTTGTATGTAGGCTTTTTCACCGTCGGCGACCAGCGTCCTAATGGTGATGGCGAAGTCCGCGCTGCCGTTGTAGGAGAAGTATCCAACGGCGCCCGCGTATGGGCCTCTCCTAGTAGGCTCAAGATCCTCTATGATTTGCATGGCCCTCACCTTAGGGGCGCCTGAAACGGTGCCCGCTGGAAAAACGGCTTTAAACGCGTCCAGGCCGTCGCGTTGAGGGAATAGTTGACCCGTTACCCTGGATACAATGTGCTGGACATGGCTGTATTGATGGACGACCATGAACTCTGGAACTTGAATTGACCCGTATTCGCATACCTTACCCAAGTCGTTTCGAGCCAAGTCAACCAACATGATGTGCTCAGCTCTTTCCTTTTCGTCTGTGAGAAGCTCCTCGGCGAGGACTTGATCGAGGTAAGGGTCTCCAACTCTAGGACGTGTTCCAGCTATCGGATAGGTTTCCACAACGCCGTTCTCAACTCTTACCAGCATTTCAGGGCTAGACCCAATGACCCGCCGCGCGCCGTGCTTAATAAAATACATGTATGGAGAGGGGTTAATTCTCCTAAGTTGACGGTAAAAGCCTGTCAGATCGCCTTGAAGTTTGAACCCGTATCGCTTGGAGAGGACGACTTGAAATATATCTCCGCTAAAAATATGGTGTTTCGCCTTCTCAACATTTTCCTCAAACCTCTCTTGGGTGACGTTTAACTTGGGCTCAGTGAACGTTAACCCGTTTTCAACCTCAGACAGTGGTTTTAGAAGGTGTTTTTCCACTTCGCTGAGGCGACTTCTCCCCTGATGATAGTAGTAGGCCTCGCCGCGATGGTGGTTAAAGATGAATCCTTCATCGTACACTCCTATTTCGATGTCGGGGAACTTAAGGTCGTCGAGGGATTTTTCGGGGAGGTCTTCCCAGTACCTAATGGAGTCGTATGAAACGTAGCCTACCGCGCCTCCAATAAGTCGGGGACCACCGTAAATTTTACACTCCCCCATCAGGTTTTTGATCAGTTTTAACGGATCGTCGCTTTTTTCAGTTATTCGTCCTTCCTCGCTTTGAACTTCCGCTACGCCGTTTTTCACAGTGATCAGCTTTATGGGGTTGAACCCTATGAAAGAGAATTCAGCGAGTTTTCGGGGGCCTTCAACCGATTCTAAAAGGTAAAGGTTTTGACACTGGTCGAGGAGGTTGTTGAAGTAGTCTAGGGGGTCCCTGTACGGGATTTCCTCATAACTTACGGTGTGGCTTTCTTGAAGATTGGTGTATGTGGCTGAGGTGTGTCCAAACGCGATCCCTCATTTGCTGTGTTCCCCCTCACGGAATGATGTTGAATGATAGACGTGGAGGCACTATATAAATCTTATCGGTACAGAAATGTACATATGCATGATGGAAGCCCTTTCAGAGGGCGAAGCCCATACACATAAACCGGTTAAAGGGACCACTCGTTTAGAACTGTTTGAAAGGCGTAACCAGCCTTCTGAGCCTCCTGCCTTACCAATTCTCTAATCTTCGACCAGTCAAACTGATACTTATACTCTTTCCCGAACAGCTTAGAAAGCTCCTCAACGCTCCCTTCCCTTTCCCTACCTGAAACCTTATACCTCTCCACTTTAAAACCGAAGCCCGGTGAAATGTCGGAGTCACCTGAGGAGATACCCGCGCCTGTTTCTTTCAATGTCTCGAAAAACTTTACCGTTTTCGAACCGTCATCCATACGTATCTTCGCCCTGTACATCAAAGCCTTCTTTGAGAGAAAGACCTTTCTCTCAGCTAACTTAGACTCAAGGGAAATCACACCATTCTTCTCTTCTTTAAAACTTAACGGTAAAGTCCTAAAAGCTTCAACAATTCTCTCTTTAAACGACGTATCAAACACACCTTGACACTTCCTTTAAATCGCACCGATGTATTTAAACGTTGATTTTTAAACCTAGTTGGGCTAAAGCGAATCCATGCCAGCTCCTACTACGATATATTTTTCGCGGTCACGTCACGGTAACTGTTAATAAACCCCTAGAGGAAATGCTCAGTCATGCTTCTAGGCGACGCGGTCAAGCTGGCCGCCAGTATGTTGAGGGGGATCCAAGGAAAAGGCATCGGGGAAAGAGCTGAATTCTACAGGTATTTGAAGAAACATCCTAAAGTTGAGCTTCAAACAGCTCGATTCGCATACCTCCTAGGCCTTGAAACGATTAGAAGGTTGAACCTCGTAGATAGAGTATTGTTTGAAGCTTTGGGGACGCCCCTTAACGGAGTCAGCGATGAGCTGTTAAACATCCTAAGGCTTTACGTTTACTGGTTTATGTTCAAGGAAACAACCCTTGAAGATCATGCGCGTTTCATGCAGGAAGCGGCGCCCCTTTTGAAGGGTTGGGAACGTCGAAACCTAGAGGAGACCGCTTTGAAGCTTTACAACTTTAAATGGGAAGGGCTTCTGAAAAAGCTTGGCGACGTAGAAAGGATCTCCCTTGTTAAATTTCACCCTCAATGGTTTGTGGAGTACTGTTTTAGAAGGTTTGGCAGGAGGTTTTCCCTCAGGTTAATGGACTCGAACAACCAGCTGAAACCTTCGTACCTCCGAGTCAACACGTTAAAAGTCGATGAGGAGGACGCGTTAGAGAGCTTAAGACGTGAAGGTGTTCGGTTAAAACCTGTTCCAAGGGTGATGCACCTCTATCGATTGGTGGGATCCAAAGCCCGCCTTCAAAGCAGCAAAGCCTACCATGATGGGCTTTTCACAATTCAAGATAAGGCCAGCTGTATGGCCGTGTACGCGTTGGATCCTTCACCTAGAGAAGAAGTATTGGACGTATGCGCCGCGCCTGGGGGAAAAACGTCCCTAATCGCTCAGCTGATGGAGAATGAAGGGAGAATCTTATCCTTAGACAGCTCCCAGAATCGTATGAAAATTTGGAGGAAGGAGATGATGAGACTAGGGGTTGAAATCGCCCATCCCATACTAGGGGACGCGGCGAATCCTCCGTTGAAAACGTTAGTGGACCGATTGTTAATCGACCCCCCATGCTCGGGAACAGGCTCCTTCAACGTGTTTCCCGGCATGAAGTGGCGTCTCGACTTGAAAGTCGTCGAGACCTATGCTAGGCTTCAGCGTAGGATTTTGGATCAATGCTCCCGCCTCCTCAGGGTCGGCGGAATTATGGTATACTCTACATGCAGCGTGATGGTTGAGGAGGGTGAAAAGGTCATTGAAACGTTCCTTAATCAAAACCCAAACTTCGAGCTCCTCCCAGCCTATCCGGGATTGGAAGCTCCTCCTTTGATGAGCCATCCCGGGCCCATAAGGCTTTACCCACATGTCGACGGCTCTTACGGGTTTTTCATCGCCAAGTTAAAGAGGGTTGACTAGGAAGTTTTCTCCAAGGTGGATATGAGTTCGAATATGGTTTTCGCGGCGAGAATTGAAGTAACTCCGCAGTCAGGCAGCATCGGGTTCCCCTCCGTCACGTCGAAACCCAAAACGTCCTTTCCCTCCAAGCAACTTAAAACCTCGAAGACCACGGTGGGGGTAAGCCCCTCGGGCTCAGGATTTCCAACGCCTGGAGCGTACGAGGGGTCGAAGACATCCATGTCGATGGAAACATATATTTTTTCAAAGTGGGTTATCTCACGTTCAACCTCCTTGAGGACAGCTTGTGCTTTCCCCTGAAACACCTTCGAATCATAGTGCTTTAGCCCACATTTCTTCACGAACCCAACCTCCTCTTCACATGCAGCCCTCGCCCCCAAATGAACAATGTTCTCAACGCCTCGATCCTCAATCATTCTGCGTAGAATCGAAGCGTGTCCAACGGCGCTTCCCATATATTCATCCCTAACGTCGAAGTGAGCGTCCAAGATTAGCAACCCCACATCTTCACCTAACGCCCTAGATGCGCCCAAAGTTACAGTATGCTCCCCGCCGATCATGATAATCCTCTTTCCATCCTTCACGATGCGGATGCAAACCCTTCGAACGGAGTCAACGACTTCTCCTGGGTTAGTGGAGAGGATCAGATCTCCGGCGTCGTGGACTTTAACCCTCTCAACATCATAGTTGTGTCTAAAGCTGTAGCCTTCGATGTTGACTGAGGCTTCCCTAACCGCGGATGGAAAAAACCTGGACCCAGGCCTATATGTGGAGGTCCCGTCAAACGGTGCGCCGAAGAAAACGTATGAAGCCTCCTCATAGCCCGTAGAGGAGCTTAGAAACTTTCCCACGTTTGAGAAATAAAATTCCATCAGGCCTCGAACATCAACACCTTTCACACCCAATCTCAACACCCAACAACCATGTTAGTTTACCAAGGAGATTTAAAACTACATCGTGGAATTTTGACGGAGGCTTCATCCATCAAAGCGTCCCATCCATCCATCCAGCCCCACGCGGCGAAAAAGGGAAGACAACGTTAAGCGCCATCTTTAAGTATTTTAAACATTCTAAAAGGTGAGGAATTGAAAGTTAAAGTAAACAGGGGGTTGAGGAGGGTTGAAAAATCATCGGTTAAACATCGGGTTAAAGGTTTCAGGCTCATACTTCATTTTTCAATCACTCGTATCCGCTTTAATCTTTATGGCTCAAGCCGTTTTCAGCCCAGTCCTCATATTAATCATCATTTTAGGACTGGCAGCTGGCGTAGGGGTTTTGTTGAAAAGAAAGGTCGGCTTCTACATCGCCCTCGTATCCGCGCCCATCGTGCTCACCTCCTTTCTTTCCTCCGCCCTATACTCTCTCAACATGTTAAGGGGAGTTGAAGACGCCGCCTTCTTCGCCCATCAATTCGGCTTAATCCTATTAGGGTTGATTTGGCCAATAATGTGCTTCATCCTCATAGACAACCGCGAAGAGTTCAACAAAGGATCCCGTTAATTGGAAGGTTGCCGCGCGTTCACTGGGATTAAGCCCCATAACCTTCGGGGCCATGAATAAATTGAGGATACAGCAAAGGGGAGAAGGCGGATGCACGATAGGTTTAAACCTTCTTGGGCGTTAAAAGAGGGTTAAAAACCGTTCCTCTAGGTTATTAGCCTAAAAGTGGGGATCAAGTATGGAATCAAAGGGACATGTAAAGCCTCGACAGAGGTTGATGAGCGATCACCCCGCGTCCAAGAAGAACATGGGGTTGATATCCTTTGTCATCCCCACGAGAAATGAGCCTGAAATCGAAACGTTAATCGAGGAAATTAGGCGGGTTATGAGAAACCTGCGGCGGAGGTTTGAGGTCATTGTGATCGATCGATCCGACGATGACACGTCGCAGAGGGCTTCTAGGGCGGGCGCTAAGGTCTACAGTCAGGTAAGCACGGGGTTAGGCGGGGCTTTGATGGAAGGGTTCCAGAAGGCGAGGGGTGAGCTGGTGTTCACAATGGACGCTGATTTAAGCCATGACCCTCAGTACATTCCGCGATTCCTGAAAGAGGTGGAGTCGGATTTCGACGTGGTCGTGGGCTCAAGGAAGATGCCTGGTGGGGGAGCAAGAGGGTGGGGTTTAAGTCGAAAGTTGATTTCCAGCGTGGCCAACGCGGTTGTGAGGTGGGTCGCGGGGGTGGACGTGTCAGACCTCACTTCAGGATATCGAGTCTACAGGGCGAAGGCTGTGAGAAGCCTAGATGCAAGCCTGTTCAAAGCCAAGGGGTTTTCTTTTCAGCTTGAAATTCTGTTCCACTTGTTGAGGAAGGGTTTTAAGGCGACATCGGTCCCCATCATCTTTGTGGACAGGAAAGCTGGAAGATCCAAGTTGACGAAAAGGGAGGTTTTCGAGTTTCTGCGAACCGCCTTCAGACTGCTTCAACTTCGGGTCAAGTATGGATGGTAAGGGGGCCCCTACCTATTTTCGGCGTTCGTATAAAATACCCTCTACCTTTAAGAAGCCCGTCGATGACGGCTTTAGAATAGTTCAGCAACATTGTGTAAAAGAAAATGGCTAGGTAGATCAGTTTGATGAATCCTTGAACTCGACCCTTCAACGTTTCCTTGGACTTAAAAATCGTGGTGGTAGCGGCCGCCAGCGGTGCCGTGTAAATTATTGAGGATAATATGACGTTGAAGATTAACAGCAAGTAATTTTTAAGGTTTTCAAGGTAAAAGTTTTTAGGGAACAGAATTGCGTACGCGATTCCAAGACCCATCCCAATCAGTGAAATCGGGCATAACGTATAAGTGGCCAAGTATATTATCGACTCAAGCCGCTGGGGAAGGGTGAGTTTTTTCTCAGCGATCAAGGCTCTCCAATGCTTTTTCAAGCATTCCGTGAACCCTCTAGCCCATCGATACTGCTGGTTTTTAAGGGCCTTAAACGTCGGAGGAATCTCACCTGGGACCTCTAGGTTTGGAAGGTACACGTGCCTCCACCCATTTATCTTTAATCGAATGGAAAGGTCTAGGTCTTCGGCTAAGGTGTCGGTTTTCCATCCACCAGCGTCTAGGAGAGCCTCCTTCTTGAACACGGCGCAGGTTCCGTTAAAATGGGGGATGAGGTTTGAAAGGTATCGGGCGATTTGATCCACTTTATTATATATATCTATGGCCAAGGATATCGCCTTAGCGTACCATGAAAACTCGCCGTCAATGTATGTCCATCGAGCTTGAACGAAGGCGATTCGATCATCCATATACAGGTATGGGATGACCCGCTTCAAGAAGTTTGTTGGAGGAATGAAGTCCGCGTCGAAAATCGCTATTACATCTCCGCTGGAGGCTTCAAGGGCTCTTTGCAAGGCGCCAGCTTTAAACCCCTCCCGGGTATTTCTATGTATAAGCCTTATCTGAGTTTTTGTCTCCCTCATAAAGCCCTTCACGATGGTCGTGGTGCCATCGTTAGAATCGTCTACTACGATGATTTCCAACCGTTTTCTAGGGTAGTCAAGCCGCGAACAAGCCTCCAGTATCCTTCTAGCCACCCTACGTTCATTGTAGAATGGGAGGTGTACGCTTACTTTGGGCCAACGCCTCGGAGGAGGAGGCGTCTCAACATCCTTCTTCTTCAGGATCGAGGATGCGGTCAAGTACCATAGGTCTAGGGAGTATATCCCAGCCGCTGCGACCACCATGGACGTTAATATTAAGATAAGTTGCTGTAAAGGACTCAGTCCCGCTGGGAGAATCTTCACTTCAACTCCACTCTTCTATGAATATCCATTTGATTCCACGGGTTGATTTATAACTTTTATTAAATGACCGTTAGGGTTAGATTCTACTTATGAAGACGTTGAAGCTGCGCCGCGTCATGGCTTTCGGATTGCTGGCTAGGCTGGTTTTATCCCCCCTTACCGGGCATCCATGGGATTTAAAGGTCTGGCTTGACGTGGGCAAACGAGTTATGGAAGGAGACGTACTCCTCTACAGTCTAAATGGAAGACCTGAATGGATGTGGGGTTACTACGCTTACCCTCCAGGTTGGATGGGGTGGTGCGGCCTCGTCTATTTGTTCAACTTCAACATCCACTTATACGCGTGGATTCTGAAGCTTCCAATCATCCTCTCGGATCTAGCCACGGGTTACCTGATCCATATTACCATGAAAAAGCTAGGTCGATCGGAGGCGGAGTCCACCCTCGGAGCGGCCTTGTACATTCTAAACCCCGTTTCAATCTTCATCTCCTCGGTTTGGGGCATGTTTGACGCCATTCCAGCCATGCTCACCATGATGGCGTTAAACCTATTCGTGGATAAAAAGGAGCTGAGATCCGGAATTCTGCTGGGTTTAGGCGTTCTTTTCAAACTTTACCCCCTTTTCCTAATATCGGCATTCCTACACCGGGCCCGTCGATGCGGAACTCCACCTTCCAAGCTGGTGGGTTTTTTATCGGCAACCACGGCGGCTCCGTTGGCGGCCTCCATACCCTTCATCTTACGGGACTTTAAAGGGTACGCGAACGCCTTGCTAAGCCACACAGCTCCGTCGGGTTACATGAGCCTCTGGTTCCCCATCTCCCATCTACTTTACCCGTTAAAGGAAGTCGGCGGCGTACTGTTTTTAACCATGTTCGTAGCGTTGAACGCGTTGATTTTCCAACGCATCAACCATAGCGAATACGGGGGCAAAGAATCCATTTACTTAGCTTCACTACTGGTGATGCTTTGCTTTTTCATCACGTCCCCTAAGGTGAATCCTCAATATGCGGTATGGTTCTTACCCTTACTCATCGTCGATTTCACTTCTCGTCGAAGCGTTTTCGCTTACGGTTCCCTCTGCGGGGTGACGGCTTTAACGTCCTTGATCATCATGGGAGCCATGACGGTGAACAACTCGTTTCTATTAGTTAACATTGGTTTTCCAGATCCAGCCGTTGTTCAAAGCTTTATGGCCATTATCACCGTCTCCTCAATCCTGTTTCCAATTCTATGCCTCACCTATTTTCGCCACATCCTATCAGCGGGAGTTTACAAGCCCCATTGGCCAGGGAAGATGGGCGTTGCCTTAATCCTCACCGTTTTGTCTCTAAGCTGGTTTACGGCTCCGATTCCCATGAAGGTGAATGTGAAGGCCCCTTTCATTCTTTCGGTGCCTGAAAGCCCAGCGACTGGATTCTCCCCTCTGCAATCCGGCTACGGGGTGAGGGAGTTCCAATTAAAATATCGAAGCGACGGGGTGGTTTTAGCCTTCGGCCCAGACTTCATCAACACCTATAGAGGATACGAACCGGAAAGGGATGTGAAACTGTTCTTTAAAGCCTACTACTACGATGAGTGGACTCAGAAGAACATACGTGAGCTGGTTCAGGAGCTCCATGAGGGAAACGTGAAGGCTTACCTCGGAGTCTTCACGTTGAAAGATTACCTGGTCGATGGGAGAGGTTACGTTTCGTATTGGTTGGGTAATCACAGCGAGGTGGTGGAAGGCGGTCTGTTAAGGTTCGAGAAAACCCTCATCGTTGAGGGTACACCTCAACCCTACTACGTTTATTTCAGCGAAAACATGTTAAAGGCGGTGTTTGACTTCAACTTCGATGGGGTGGCCATTTTAAACTTTGGGTTGGAAGAAGTCTCTGAAGGATACTTTGAAGGCCTGCTAAAGCTTGTCGACCAGTTAAATCAAAGCCTAGAGGGGAGAAAGGAGGTAATCCTCTGCGACGTTTTGGAGAAGAAAGGATTTAACCAATATGAATCATTGCTGAACCATTCAGACTTCTTAATCGTGCAGGCTTTACCTTGGTCTAGAGGCGTATACTATATGGAGGAGCGGTACCGGTTTGAAAGGTTTATGCCCGAGTTAGCTCAAACAGTGAATGGTTTAGGACCCATTTATAGGGCGAAGGTTCTGTTGACGGTGGAGGTGATGGATGAGCAGGAAGGGTGGGTTAACTCGCTTTTCCTCCTTAAAAAGGAGGTGAGTGGATTTGAAAAACTGGATGTGGGGGGGTTCGTTCTGGTTTACGCTAATCGGTTTTCACCTTACTCGCTGAACCGCCTTGGC
>Ga0123519_10007263_pt1 | contig 17214 bp, 10 predicted proteins | sample YelNatPaOPRAMG02_FD_87396 | JGI IMG/M metagenome (GOLD analysis project Ga0123519, IMG submission 87396) | Hot spring microbial communities from Yellowstone National Park - Yellowstone National Park OP-RAMG-02 (version 2) | ecosystem: Environmental > Aquatic > Thermal springs > Hot (42-90C) ... | reverse complement strand
TTCAGCTAAAATATCTTCTGGCGGCCATAGAACTTCAAATTCAACATTATCCAATATAAATTTTTGTCCGCTTACAACCTTACTAAAAACCATTCGCCATTTCTTTGACAACAAGTCTTCTTGTAAGTTTATAAAGTAGTTTTTTACCGTATAGTATCTGTTAACTTCATATATTCCTCTAAAATGATCATTATCAGTATGAGTAACAAACACATAGTCTATATTATCTAGAAGGTATGGATTAACAAGTGAAAGTTCTGTCAGAACAGAATCATCAGGCCCACCATCTATTAGTACCTGTTTCCCCTCGGGCAACTTTATTAATATAGAATCCCCCTGCCCTACATCTAAAAACACAATAGCAATTGAACCATTAAAGTGATAAATAAACCTATAAATTCCAAATATAGCGAATATCATTATAAAGAGTATTTTAAAAAGTAATTTTATAAACATCTTTGATAGTTTTTCTCCATTTAAGATAAAATAAAAACAAAAGGAGAAATATGTAAAAGAAAACGCATAACAAATTTGGCATTTTATAATCCATCTGTACGGAAGATTTGCTCAAAAGATCACATGCCCCTGCTATATAAAAAAGCATAACCCATTCTATACCGAAAAATAAAACCCCCAAGCCTTTTGATAAAAATGATAATACTATCGCTAATATTCCCAAAATAGTGATATCTTCTACCATCGGTAAAACAAGTAGATTTGCTAATGGAGCAAGAATTGACAATCTTCCAAAAACTGCCGATATATAAGGGAAGGTAAAAAATATCACTGACAAACTCTGAAAGAAGTACTCTTTAAAAAATGTCCCTAGTTTACCGGTCTTCTCAACAAAACCAGGGACAAAAGCATCTGAATTAATAATTGCAAAAGTGGCAAGGAATGATAAATGAAAACTTAAACTTTCTATCCAATAAGGAAAGATTACCAAAAGAATAATAGAAGATAGTAAAAGTGACCTTATTGGGGTTACGTCTCTTCCAGCTATGTTAGAAATAATCTTTGTCAAAACCATAAACCCTGCCCTTAACACAGGAGGCTCATATCCTACTATCCATATAAAGAACCAAAGAGCACATCCTCCTATCAAATAGGACAAATTTCTAGAAATATTTTTCATCAGCTTCCTAACATTTTCATAAATAAGAGAGAGGTTATAGCCTGAAACAACAACAATATGAGTGAGACCAACATCCCTCATTATTCTTTTAAAACTATTTGGCATAGTCTCATCACTTCCAAAAAGCATTCCCAAAAGAAGTGATGACAGTGGCGGTTTTAAATACTCCTCCACTATGTCATTAACTTTATTGTTGAGATAAAATCGTAGTCCATTGAATCCTTCTACTCTACCTATCAAAGATAGATCTTTACACACCGCCCTAGTTGAAACACCCTTCGTAATAAGATATTTATCATATGAATTTTTCTTATTTAGCGCTTCTAACTTACAGGATCCTTCTAAAACATCACCCGGACAATAAGCAAAATCTAAGGAGTCTACGCTCATTACTACCGGCAAAGAAATATCTATGCTAGCGTGAGATCTCTTTAATTTTCCAAAGACCTGCAAACTATTCACAGGCCCTAACTCTATCTTGTCAATATTAACAACCGAGTTTACAAAGTTTGTGCTCTGTATTGTCAATTCAATATCACTGTCTGCCAGAACAAGATTAGCCACAATTAATAATATCAAACCCAATGAGAAGTAAAAAATATTTCTCGGCTTCCTAATGAATAAAAGGTCTATTAAAACAGCAAGAATACCGATTAAAATTAAAAACAAATGCCAAAAACCGCCATCTAGCAGATATTTAATTCCAATTGCTAAGCAGATTAGTACAATCGTTATTGGGTCGAATCTTGACATCATAATCTCAAAAGCTTCTTTTTTTACTCTCATTTTTGTCAAAAAATATTTCGGAGGGATCATTAAATCGTGATTTGGTCTTTTATCTTTTCATAGGTAGATTGGGGAATAATTCTCCTTTTTACAAGATCGTCAATAGAACTATAAGGACGCCCCTCTATAATCTTTTTAGAATAAGCTTCACCTATACCATTAAGGCTCATCAGCTGTTCTTTACTTGCTTTATTTATATTTATTTTTCCACTATTTTCTAAAGTGTCCACTAAAGACAAGTCTGAATCACCCTTTTTAGGAATATAGACCTTCATTCCATCTGTAACTCTCTGAGCCAAATTAAGAGATTTTTCTACCATACTCATGTCTACATCTTGAGAAAAACCACCAGCTCTTTTTATAGCATCAGAAACAATCGCTCCTTTTTCTAAACTGTAAACTCCAGGGTTAACCACACCGCCTGCAACATATACATAAAGAGACTCTGGAGTGGCAGAATCCACTGTCTGCTCTAGAACCTCATCTTTATACGTAATATCAATATTCTTTTCTCTTTTATTCACAATAAAGTATATTGTTATTAAAAGGGCAATCAAAAAAAGTAGAGGAAAAACATATTTTAAAATTGTATCTTTATGAAATAATTCTTTAAAGCCCATTTGGCACAAAAGAGGTTAACAAAACAATATTAAGAGAAAATTAAAGTATTTGGACATAGAAGTTTTGCAGAGTGAAACGGAGCAAGTAAATTTGAAGTCCGTTCATCAGGCGAACATAGTGAGCAATCAAGACACAAAATTAAAGGGGCTTGACTATTCTAAAATCTTATCAACAGTCGCATCAGCAAATATTCTCATTGTGTCAAAAATTTTCAATGAAGGAATTTTTGGAATCAATAATTGGAGGTCTGTGCATGCAAGAACAACACAATCAACGTTTTTCTTTTCAAAATCTCTAATAATTTTGATTAGTTCCTCTCTATCTCTGTTGCTTCGTATTCCAGTAACGAGATTAAGAATAATTTTCCCCATTTTGGCTTGTTGGAAGTCATCAGGAGTTTCATAACCGATATTATTTTCTCTAAAAGCATTTTCATATAATTTATTTTTGATCGTGGCAGAAGTGGAAACAATCCCGACTTTCTTGAATTTATTTTTCTTGAGGAATTTTACTGTTTCTTCAACAATACTTAGAACAGGTATTTTGACAGCGTTTCTGATTTCTTTGATAAAAACATGAAGTGAGTTACAAGGCATAACAATAAAATCTGCTCCAGATTTTTCCAATTTCTTTGCTTCTCGAATTAGAAAAGGGAGGATTTTTTCAACTCCTGTCCCATTGACAATAACTTCCTCTTCAATTTTATAAGGTAAAGGAACGCTGGCAATTATTATTGAAGGCCTATGTTTTTATCTCTTTTCTGGCATGAGAAGATTAAGTCTAAATAAAATTCCGAAGTTGTCTCAGGTCCAAGATCTCCAATTATCCCAACTGTTCTCATAGTAATATGGTAATTGGTAAATTATTTATAAATATTGCTTTTAGCCAAAGTCATTCTTCACTTTTAGGCCTTCAAATCTATTTCACTTAACTTTCAACTATTTCCACATCCAATATTTTTGCCTTGTTCTCACCCAAAGATTCTATACGCTTAACAACATCGAAACCTTCCGCAACCTTTCCAAAAATTGTATACCTTCCATCTAAATGTGGCTGTGAAGAATAAGTAATAATAAAAAATTGGGATCTTGCGCTATTCGGTCCATTATTTGCCATCCCAACAGACCATTTTTCAGCTTTCCTGGACACTACGTCTGTACGATAAGTATATTTAAAAACTTCTTTATAGAACTGCTTTATTGTATAGTCTTTATATTTTTCAAGATTTTCAGGACTAAAAGCCTGTGTAGATTTATCTTCTGGGTTGTACACATCTTTAAGCCAAATAGCATCTTTAACCTTTATATCATCTAAGCCCAGTGAATCAGCATTTATCTCATCCGGTATAACATACGAAGGCTCTTGCCCATTTTTATTTTTACCAGCCTGAATAACAAATTTCTCTACTACACGGTGGAAATAGGACCCATCATAAAATCCTGTTTTTGAAAGATAGACAAAATTGTTAACGGTACTAGGTGCGTTTTTTGTATAAAGCTCTATTGTAATGTCCCCCTGATCTGTTTTCAAAATTGCTTTGTAACTTTTATCCAAAGATATAACCTGTTGTGGACCTTGCCGCTGAATGGTTCCACGTAAAGAGCCAGAAAGCAAGCCGCCTAAAGCGTTTCTTCCTTCCTCTCGTATGGGCCCAATAAGCCAAAATATCAAACCTATTAAAAATACCGTAGCAATCATTAGCAATACTAATTTTCTTCCTTCAGTCATTTTTGCTGTGATGTATTAGATAAAAAGATAAGTGACATACACACTTTGTCCTTTCACATAAATTCTATTTTGTAAGAATAGTAAATGCAAGTATAAGAGAAGGAAGATTAAAAAGATAGAGGGAACGTTAAATATTTCAATATTCGCTAGTACATATAACCTTCTTGTATTTATTGAGTTTATCAAGGATCCCAGCTACTAACAAATTAGGTACTCAATTGTAAGATGCAAGATTTTTCATGGAAAATCAGATTTTAAAAATCCATTATACAGATATATAGTTTAGGGGATTTACAGGAACACCCTTGTAGTGTATCGCAAAGTGAAGATGTATACCAGTTGACCTTCCAGTACTACCCATCTTCCCTATAGGCTGTCCCTGGACGACATTATCTCCAACTCTCACGTATAACACAGCCATGTGGCAATAGTATGTGACATAACCATTACCGTGATCTATCCATATAGAATTTCCCCCACCACCTTTCCACCATCCGGAAAATATTACTTTTCCAGATGCTGCAGCAAGTATATCAGGAGCTCTCGCATCACAAATATCTACTGCCGTGTGACCAGGATGAAAACCTTGAGAAAGTTTACCATAGCCTGGTGGAACTGGTCTTATAAATAAACCAGGATTAGGCGGTATTATTATTCCTGTAGTCGGTTTTCCATAAGAAGGTTGAGAAATAGCAACTGTGGGGGGCTTTGGCCGTTCTATCTCTCCACCTGGAATAATAAGTTTCATACCAACTTCTAATGTATATGGCTCCTCTAAAAAGATATTCCAATCCACAATCGTCTGCTCATTCATTCCCTTTTTACTAAGGTTATACTTTTTAACAAGAGAAGAAAGAGTATCTCCTTTTTGTACAACATGAATTACACCGTCTATTGGTGGAATCTCCAATACCTGTCCTGGTTTAATAACACTACTAGTAAGTCCGTTGGACCACATAATGGTATCTACAGATACATTAAATTTCTCAGCGATGGAAGAAAGCTTATCACCAGGCTGGACAGTATAACGCCTTATACTAAATTCTGGCCTATTTGGAGGAATAACCGTTTTTCCACTTCCATAATCGTAAATTATATCGCTAGCAAGAACCTCTCCTGAAAAGAAGAAGTGAAAAGGCTCACTTTTGGCAGTAGCACTACTCATCAAAAACGCTTCTTCTTTCGTGTAGGGTATAAAAAAGACAATTGAAAACAGCAAAAGTGAGCTTGTTATTCCAACTCTATAAAACTTTCCCCTCCCCCAAAAAAATCCCAACACAAAAAACTTCTTAATTTTGGATAAGGTAAGAGAAAGACCTTTTACTGAAATTTTAATACGTTCCCTACTTTCAACAGAAAATCTTTTCAACAAATTCACCCTCTCCAATTGATTCCCTTTCTTACCCCTTAAAGCAACGAAATCAAAAGTCTTAGAAAGTTTTCCATTCAAAATGTCCCTTTTAACATTAGAATGTAAATCTTTCTTTGTTTTGTAAGAGGGAAATATAGAAAAATTTACCACAATCTATTTCAATTATATGATAATTTCCTTAAAAAATCAATTACAGTGCTTCATGTATAGTCTTTAAGAGCTCTTCATTATTCTTTGTGCGTTTCATCCTATCTATCAATGCTGACACAGCATCTTCCCCTAACTCGTCGAGTAATCTTCTCAATCTCCACGATTGTGCAAGCACATCTTTAGGCAAAAGTAACTCTTCGTTTCTTGTCCCAGATCTTTGAATATCTATAGCTGGATAGATTCTCTTCTCTGCTAATCTTCTACTCAAATGAAGCTCCATATTTCCAGTCCCTTTAAACTCCTCATAAATTACTTCATCCATTTTGCTCCCTGTTTCAACTAAAGCGGTCGCTATTATTGTTAAACTTGAACCTTCTTCAAAATTACGACCTGCACCGAAAAATCTTTTGGGCGGATATATAGCTACGGGATCAAAACCACCAGACAATGTTCTTCCGGAGGCTGGTGTAATCACATTGTAAGCCCGAGCAAGTCTTGTTATAGAGTCCATTAAAATAGCAACATGTCTGCCACTTTCCACGAGTCTTTTCGCCTTTTCTAATGATAGCTCAGCCACTTTAACCTGATTTTCTGGTGCTTCGTCAAAATTAGATGCAAAAACCTCACCTTTAACAAAACGCTCTATGTCTGTTACCTCTTCAGGCCTTTCTCCTATCAACACCACCATTAAGTAAACATCTGGGTAGTTTTCGGCAATTCCCTTTGCTATATCCTTAAGTAAAAAAGTTTTTCCTGCTTTTGGAGGCGAAACAATCATTGCTCTTTGTCCAAAACCAATTGGGCAAAGAAGATCTATTATCCTCGTGGAAATAGTAAACTGGTCGGTTTCTAATTTCATTTGTCTGTTAGGAAATATAGGAGTAAGGGATTCAAAGGTGGGTCTTTTTAAAGCCTCTTCCAAAGAAAGACCGGTTATTCCAACAACCCGAAGAAGACTCAAGTATTTTTCCCCCTCTTTAGGTAATCTTGCCTGTCCTATCACAAAGTCTCCAGTTCTCAAATTAAATCTCCTTATTTGTGAAAGTGAAACATATACATCGCCTTCAGAAGGAAGGAGTTTTTTCCCTCTTAAAACACCGTGAGATCCATCAGGCATGATTTCTAGCACCCCTTCCACAAAAACCTGACCGGCTTGTTTTGATTGTTCCTTTATAATCTCGAGAATAAGTTCGTTTTTTGAAAGTTCTTGAAATTTTTTGTCCAAACCCAAGGCAGCAGCAAATTTACGCAACTCAGCAATGGTCTTTTTTTCCAACTCCTCAATCGGAGCTCCCGCAGGCTCATCTTCTCGCATCTTAAAATCTACTCCTTGTCTACGCTCACCTTGTGAAGTAGATAATGTCGGAGAAAAGCTTTTTGTCCTAAAACTTGCTATTGTTTGTTCTTTCTTATTTTTTTTTCGGTTGCTTTTTTCAGTGGCCATGTAAAATCTACAGTTATCTTCCCTTTATAGGAATTAAGAAATCTTAGATTTCCAGGATATTTTTACTGCATCTGTTTACGTTTAAGAATATAAGAAAAATAACCTAAAAATATAAAAAGAGGAACTGGAAACTATATACCATATAATTACGTTGTTGTCAAGTATTTCACTGACAAATAAAAAGGGACCGGCACTGCCCCAACCGATCCCCAAATATACCTCTCTTCTATTTAGAAAAGAGGTATATCTGCTAGGTACATATCCATGGATCCAGTAGGTGCTTCTCTCACCAACCAGATCCAGGGATATGGATCCAGTATAGCACATTTAAATCATAGTACAAATGCGTAACGCTTGTCAATATCCTATAGTTTTCGACATATATATCCCGTAGTCTAACCAGAAATTATTATACACGTCTTTTTCAATACTTGTCAACATAAAACAACAAATCGGTATACAATGTGGATTGTTGTGGATAAGTTTAGATGAAGATAATTAAAAACGTTAACCAAGAAAGTATGGTAAAATAGAGTTACGTCAAAATGTATATTTGTAAATATTGTGGAAAAACTTACAATAAATGGCAAGGAGTCTGCAACCAATGCGGGAATTGGAATACCATAGAGGAACAAGAAGACGCCAAAAAAGAACAAACAGTTTCAATTGAATCTTTAAAAAAGTTACTATCATCAAAAGATTTTTTCAAAAAAATACCTTCACATGTACATATTATAGATGAAATAATAGCCGGTGGTTTTGTAAAAGGACAAACACTGCTGTTAGCAGGAGAGCCCGGAATAGGGAAATCAACACTTGCACTTCAAATTGCCGCCGCTTCTGGGCTAAAAACAGTCTATGTTTCAGGAGAAGAAACCCCTGTACAAATAGCGGAAAGAGCACGCCGCATAGTTACAAAGAATGAAGGTCTTATAAATATTCTATACTCTACAAACACAAACCAAGTAACAGACTATATACTAGACAACAAACCAGAGCTTGTAATAGTAGATTCTATACAAACTATAACAACCCCTGAAGTTGGAACACCTGCGGGATTTCCAACACAGGTGCGAGAGTCTGCTTACAGACTTGTTACATCAGCAAAAAAAACCGGATCTATTTTAATCTTAATCGGACAGATAACAAAATCTGGAACTATCGCGGGACCAAAAACACTCGAGCATCTTGTTGATACCGTCATATATTTAGAGGGCGACAAATCAACAAGTTTAAGAATAGGAAAATGTAGAAAAAACAGGTTCGGGAAAACAGGATCAGTATCTGTCTTCAACATATCAGAAAAGGGAGTGCAAGAAGTAAAGAGTCCATCGTCTGCTTTTTTATCAGATGAAGCAGACTCACAAATAGGACTAGCGAGAACCATAGTAATGGAAGGTACTCTACCAATCGCAATAGAACTACAATCACTTTCATCCTTTTCCTTATTCTCTTTTCCAAAGAGGGTAGTAAGAGGAATAGACTTAAACAAAGCACTTTTAATTTTGGGGATCGTTGAAAAATATACTAGGGTAGACTTTAATAGACAAGATGTATATATAAACGTTGGCGGTGGAATAAGCGTAAAGGAACCCGGTGTAGATTTGGCTATTGCAGTATCTTTAATCTCATCTTTTTTCAATATACCTTTACCACCCACAAGCTTCTATATAGGAGAGCTTGAACTTTCTGGTAGAGTCAGAAAACCTAGGGAAAACAAAGAAAGAATAAATACGGCTATGCAATGCGGTGCAAAAGAGATTTTTACAGGAGTTGTAGGAAAGTCAGAAAATTACAACAGACAAAAAGGTGCCGTAAATATTGTAGAACTAAAAAGCATAAAAGATTTACAAAAATATATAAGGAAGGTTTGAGGAAATCAAAGCTAAACATTAAATAAACTATTTTTTCCTATAAACAACATATGCCAACCTTTTGTTTAAGATAAGCCTTGTCTGTGCATCTAAAGCAGGCAAAGATCCCAAAAAAATTCCAATATACGGCAAAGCGACCCACCTTAGAAGTTGCCATATTCTAGAAATTGGTTTATCTTTTCCTTTAGGCGGTTTACCCAAAACCTTAAATTCTATAATTATAAATACAATGCACAAGAGAGACCCCAAAGTGAGTATCCTACTCAACAAAAAGGGTAAGTTAGCTCCCAGAGTAGAAACTTTAAAAGAAGGGTTGATCAAAAACAGAATAGGGGCTCCCATCATTGGTATATATGATATAATGACCCAATCTATGTGAAGACGCAAATAATCTAGCATATACAAAATAATATGAAGCTTTGATGCATTAGTCTTTTTGAGAAGCCCTGTCGCCATATATGCAAGTTCACAACTTCCCCAAGACCATCGTCTTACTTGCTTATAAAACAAAATTAAAGTTTGTAATACATTATCCCCTATCACAGGTTCACCTTCAACTACACAGAATATAGGAACAACTCTAAATTTTTCACCAAATCTAAAAAGCGCTTTAGTGTGGGTGCGTATATCCTCCTGAATAATATCTGGATCCCAAAAACCAATATCTTTTAACATCTTTAGAGTCATTGTATAGAAAGCAAAGACATGAAATTGGTGAGGAGTAAAAGGTAATGCCATTCTCCAAAGATACCCAATAATCATTCTGATACTTACTAAAGAAGAGGTTTCCCAAATATTTTTAAGGTCGCTGGGAGCGGGCTGCAGAATAGAGGTATGAATATATTCATCGCCCTGTTTTAAAAGCCAGTAAACACAGGTACAAATGTAATTAGGAGGTATGGACATGTCAGCATCGCTACTTGTAACCAAAACATATGCAGGATCTATACCTAGTTCTAAACATTTTTTATACAGAAGCCTACCAGCCCAGTTCTCATTAGCAGCTTTTCCCTTTATTTCGCCAGGTAATTCTGGATGACGAGTTGTAAATATATAAGCAAAATCATTTTTATACTTTTTTGCCAATCGCTCAGCAACCTCACTTCCAGTGGGTTCGTGAAAATCTGAAGAAAGAACTAAAATTTTCCTATCCTTTGGATAATCAGCTTTAATGATAGATTCTATTGTAGGAACCAATACCCTTTCAGTCTCTTTACAGAAAGGGATAAGCGTCGCATAGTAATATTTTCTCCATTTATTTCTAAATTCTTCATTTAATTTGGCATACCAGTCTATCTTCTGCCAACGTTCAGCTAGTAAAAAACCCCTCGTAGAGTTCACAACAAAAAATATAGACAGAATAATCCAGTAAGAAACATAAAACAAGATAAAATAAGCAGCAACTTTAGGCGCGAAAACAGCAGAAACAAAAGGCATAATAATAATAGACCACGAAATCAATCCAGGTATACATTCTACAAATCTGTAAAAAGATCTTGAATTTAAGAGTTTTTCCCGAATTCTCATTGAGAATATAAAATTAACTACTTTTTTTAGTAGCAATCTTCGTAGAACTTTTCATAGCTTTTACAATAGGCCTCCCTTCTTTCTGGATATCTACGTATACGATAGTTCCTCTAGGAGGAGAGGATTTAATAAGAAAATCGGCAAGAGGGGCTTCTACTTTATCCTGAATTTGCCTCTTAATCGGACGGGCTCCATATACTTCACTATACCCTTCTTCAGAAATTCTATTCAAAAGAGCGGAAGATATTCTCACTTTTATACCCCTTTCTTCCAATCTTCTATTAAGATCATCAATTTGTATTTGTACAATTTCTCGAACTTCTTTCTTTGTAAGCATCCTAAATATGACAATTTCATCTATTCTATTCAAAAATTCTGGCCTGAAATGTTCCCTCAATTTAGCCATTATCTTCTCTTTCATAGAATCATAAGCTTTTTCAACTTTCTCCGAATTGACATCTTCTCTAGATATTATCTTAAAACCCAACTCTTCATTTGCACCTATTTCATCGGCGCCTATATTACTTGTCATTATAATTACGCAGTTTTTAAAGTTAACACGCCTTCCACGACCATCGGTCAAATGGCCCTCTTCCAAAACTTGAAGCAGAACATTCAAAACATCAGGATGGGCTTTTTCTATCTCGTCAAAAAGTATCACAGTATATGGATGTCTCCATACCTTCTCTGTTAACTGCCCGCCATAGTCGAACCCAACATATCCAGGAGGAGCACCTATCAACTTAGATACACTATGCTGCTCCATCATTTCACTCATATCTATCTGGATAAATGAGTTTAGACTTCCAAACAACTGAATAGCCAACTGTTTGGCCAGTTCTGTTTTACCAACACCCGTAGGTCCCAAAAACAAAAGCGATGCAAGTGGTCTTTTTTCCTCTGCTATTCCTGTTCTGGCGCGCTTCACAGCATTAACAACAGCCTTTATTGCGTGCGGTTGCCCAACTATTCTTTCTTTAAGGCGTTTTTCTAAAGACAATAATCGTTTAGCCTTGGATGAAGTAATTGTCTCCAACGGGATTCCTGTCCATTCACTTATCACATTCCTCACATCATCAGCGGTAACTGACTTCTTTTCTTTCCTCCATTTTTCCTGTATACTAATTCTATATTTTAAAAGTTCTTCGGCTATTTTATTCTCTTCTTCTCTAACAACTGCAGCCTCTTCATATTTCTGGCTATCCATCAGTTTTGATTTTTTGTATTGAAGGTCTCTTAACTTGTTTGCAAGCTCTTTATATTTTGGTGGATAAGCAAGCTTCCCTACCCTTGCACGGGCACAAGCTTCATCTAAAACATCAATCGCCTTATCAGGAAGAAACCTGTCTGTAATATACCTAGCAGACAATCTAGCTGCTTGCTGAATGGCAGAATCCTCTATCAAAACTCCATGGAAAAGTTCGTAAATGGATTTTAGACCCTTTAAAATTTTAATTGTATTCTCTACGCTTAGTTCTTCTATAAAAACTGGTTGAAATCTTCTAGCAAGAGCAGGATCTTTAGTAAATATCCTTGAGTATTCTGTCGTTGTAGTAGTCCCTATACAATGAAGCCTACCTCTAGATAGTGCGGGAGCTAAAACACTACCTACACTGACACTTCCAGGCATAGACCCAACATCCAAAACATTGTGTATTTCATCTATGAAAAGAATAACATTTCCTCTTCTCTCCACCTCTTCTATTAAGGCAATCAATTTTGCCTCTAATTCACCTCTGACTTGGCTACCAGCTATTAAAGAGGGAGAGTTCAGCGCCCATATTTCATAACCACTAAGAACACTCGAAACATCGCCACTTACTATTTTTTGTGCCAAACCTTCAACAATTGCAGTTTTACCAACACCTGCTTCTCCCACAATGATTGGATTATTTTTAGACCTCCTTGCTAATATATTAACAACTCTAGCAATCTCTTCATCCCGTCCAATAATAGGATCAAGTTTTCCCTGTTTTGCAAGCTTTGTCAGATTAGTAGCAAGTAACTCAAGTGGAGATGGTTTTCCCTCCAGTTCGCTTGCTGACAAAACACCTTCTGGATAATGAACAATTTCCTTTATTTTATTCTTCACGCTCTCATAATTAATTCCTGATTTTTCAAGCTCTTTCACAAAGTCGTGGCGTTTAAGCGAAAGAATACCAAGCAGTAGATGTTCAGTCCCGACATATACATGCCCCATCGCATTTGATATAGAATATGCTGCTTTAAGCACCTCCTTAAATGATTTGCCAATAACCGGTTTTTGTATATTAATATTGGTCGCTTTTGGTCTTTGCGGCAATGAACTCAATATACGATTCTTTACTTTCTCTATAGTTTTTTCCTTGTCAACATTTTCCTCTCTGAGTATCCTAGCAGCAACACCTTTATCAACAGATAACAAACCAACAAACAAATGTTCTATTTCTACAGTAGGGGAATTCATATCTTCTGCGAGCTTTGTCGCAAAACTTATTGATTCTATGGCATTTTTCGTTAACTTTTCTGTGCCGTTCATCATCATAATTATTTTGCCTTGGCAGCAGCTTTTACATTTTTTACTTTACGCTTCCCAGAAATGACAGACTCTCTCAGGGTGAGACCTAAATGTCTTTCTTCTGGAGAGATGCTAAGTATTCCAACCCTAACTTTCTGTCCTACTTTAACCACTTCATTCGGGTTCAGCACTAAATCATCTGAAAGTTCAGATATATGAATCAATCCGTTCAATCCAGACCCTATCTTAACAAAAGCTCCATAATCTACTACCTTAGTAACAACACCTTCCACAATCTGCCCCACCTTAAATTTCTTTACAGCGTCTTCCCAAGGATCCTTTTGCAACCTCTTTATACTGTAGGCAATTCTTTTCCCTTCAGAGTCCATACCAATTAGCATTACCTTCACTTTATCGCCAGGTTTATGAAAATCCGCCGGATTTTCGACTTTATCCCACGAGATTTCAGATATGTGGACCAATCCTTCCAGCCCTTCGGCGTTAACAAATAACCCTATTGGTGTTACTGCTGTAACAACAGCAGACAAAATATCTCCTACTTTTACCCTCTTCAAAGTTTTTTCTCTCTCCTTAACAGACTGTTCCGATATAGCCAATTTTTCGGAAAGAATGACTCTTCCTTGCTCTCTATTAATCTCAATAATCTTAGCATTAAGCTTTTCACCTATTAATTTTGTAAGATGTTTAGGTAGTTCTCTCATAAAAGTCACCTTGTTTACCGGTTGATCACCAAAAAGTTTATAAAGACGAGCAGGATCTAGTTGGGAGGTAGGTATAAAGCCTGGTATTCCCCCGATATCTACCAATGCACCGCCACTATTAACATCAGAAATAACACACTCGACGAAAGATTCCTCTTTTTTCGCTTTTTCGAGCTCAAGCCATTTCCTTAACTGTTGTGTCCTTTTTACCGAAAGAGTTAATGTTCCATTATTATCTTCATTTGAAAGCACATAGACCATTATTTTGTCTCCGACCTTCATCATGTTTAACTCTTCAGGTAACACTTCTGACGGTGGCACAATCCCCTCAGCCTTTGCTTTTATATCTACGATGATTCCTCCTCTATCTATTTTCACAACTGTACCCTCTACTATATCTTCACGGTGAATATCTTTGGGCAATGAATTTCCATCCTCTATTGCCTTTTTAATAATTTCTCTTAATTCCTCTTCACTATCTTGGTTTTTTATTTTCTTACTTTTTTCTTTCGCCATCTTTAATACCTCCTTTTTTCAAATTTACATGATTATAACATATTTAGTAATAAAAAGTTAAAGGGACGTATCAAAATATCTAATATGTAGTAATGTTTTTAATCATTTTAATAGAAAATATATGCTAGCTACTTGCCATATATTTAGTAAAAACTAATAAGTGTAAAACGTATCTAGATTTCAGTATAAATCCTTCTTTAATTTTTAAAAATACGGAGGTAAAAGTGTAAATTTTTATAAAGAGGTTAGGAAATCAGAAAAATTTTCTTCTTGAAAAACTACAAAATAAAATCTCCAAGCATGTAAAAATTTTTTGTCTTACATTCTATAACTTTAAATTAAAGTATATTTAAGGTAAATGGAAATATTTTTGTTTCCCTTCCGGAAAGTTTTTAAAAAGCCAGGAGGATCTATGAAGATCAGCTCATTATTTCTGTAAAATTTTGAAATTAGCAAGCAAAAATTAACTTGAGTCCACCCTACAACGACAATACAGTGAAAAAGTGGAAGAAAAACTACCAAAAAGAAGCCCTGGCAGTTACCTATCTTCCCAGCACTTTGCAGTGCTAGTATTTTCGGCACGACGGCGTTTTACGACTGAGTTCGGGATGGGATCAGGTAGTTCCACCGCGTTAAAACCACCAGGGCAGAATAATCAGATTTATAAGAAGTGAAGACAGAAACAAGCATAAAGTTTTAGGGTTTTCGGTCTATTAGTACAGCTCGGCTAAATACCTTACGGTACTTACACCTGCTGCCTATCTTAGTGACTTCTTCGTACGAAAAAGTCACTAATCTCCAAACGGAGAACGGGGTTATCTTCCCCGGACCTCTCTCCCTTATCGGGAAACGAGCTTTAATCTTGAGGCTGGCTTCGCGCTTATATGCTTTCAGCGCTTATCCAGATACCAACGTGGCTACCCAGCGATGCCCTTTTGGGACAACTGGTACACCAGAGGTTGGCTCGCTTTGGTCCTTTCGTACTGAAAGCGACTCCTCTCAAAGCTCGAACGCCCACACCGGATAGAGACCGAACTGACTCACGTCGTTCTGAACCCGCCTAGCGCGCCGCTTTAATATGCGAACAGCATAACCCTTGGAACCTTATACAGCTCCAGGATGCGGCGAGGTGACATCGAGGTGCCGAACCTTCCCGTAGCTGTGAACGCGCAGGGAAGACTAGCCTGTTATCCCCGGGGTAACTTTTATCCGTTAAGCAACGACGCTCTCACAAGCGATCGAAGGATCACTATGCCCTGCTTTCGCAACTGCTCGGCTTGTAGGCCTGACAGTAAAGCCTGCATCTACCATTGCGCTCTACCTCCGATTTCCATACGGAGTGAGCAGACCTTTGGGCTCTTTCGTTACCTTTTCGAAAGAAACCGTCCCAGTTAAACTGGCCACCAAGCGCTGTCCTCTATTAGGGTAAACTAATAGAGTTTAGAACTACAGTAATAGAAGGGTGGTATTACACTGTCGGCTCCTACTGCCCCGAAAGGCAGTACTCACAGCCTCCCACCTATTCTCTGCATCTATAACCATAGTTCAACGCCAGGCTCCAGTAAAGCTCCACGGGGTCTTTTCGTCCTGGTGTGGGTAAAGCCGCGTCTTCACGGCAACCGCTATTTCGCCAGGCCCTTCGTTAAGACAGTGCCCGAGTCGTTACGCCTTTCATGCGCGACGCCTATTAAGCGCCGAGGAACTTCGCTACCTTAGGACCGTTATAGTTACAGCCGCCATTCACCGGGACTTCTTTCGGCAGCTTCTCCTACTACAGTTAAACACTGCAGTAGAATAACCGCCTCAGTTGATCGACCGGCATTGGGCAGGCGTCAGCCCCTATACCTCAGCTTTCGCTTTGAGCAGGGACCTGTGTTTTTGTTAAACAGTCGCCCGAGCCATTTATGTGCCCCCTGTATTTACTCGTAAGAACCGAATAAACACAGGGCTGCCTTTTCCCGAAGTTACGGCAGTAATTTGCCGAGTTCCTTAACGAAGGTTCTCCTGTCCGCCTTGGTATACTCTACCAGCTCACCTGTGTCGGTTTGCGGTACGATCGTTTACATTCTCCCTAGAAACTTTTCTCGCAGGGTGAATATCAGGAATCGCCTCTGTCCGGAGACTTTGGCTTTGCATCACAGCTCACTTTCTCCTATTAATCCACCCAAAGGGTGGACAACAGGAATCGCCTTCTATGCCTTTAACACAGAAAGCTAGTTTGCTGTTTGCACTCTGATATACAGAGCTCCTGATTCTCCACCCTGGTCATTCCATCGGTAATAACGAATGTAAACGGTAGCCGAATATTAACGGCTTGTCCATCGCCTACGCGTGCTTTACACACGCCTCAGCTTAGGCTCGACTAACCCTCAGCCGATTAGCGGTGCTGAGGAAACCTTGAGCATTCGGCGTTGCGAGTTTTCATCGCAATCTCGCTACTCAAGCCGGCATAAACACTTCCGAAAGCTCCATCCCGCCTCACGGCGAAACTTCACCGCTATCGGAACGCTCCCCTACCTCCTGCTAAAAAGCAGGACCACGGCTTCGGCATCTACTTTAGCCCCGTTACATTGTCGGCGCGGAACTCCATCTGCCAGTGAGCTGTTACGCACTCTTTAAAGGATTGCTGCTTCCAAGCAAACCTCCTGGATGTCTTAGGAGTTCTACGACCTTTCCCACTTAAGTAGAATTTAGGGGCCTTAGCCGATGGGTGGGGTTGTTTCCCTGGTAGTCAAACGGAACTTAGCTCCCATTGACAGACTCCTGGAATACAGACGTTAGTATTCGGAGTTCGACAGGACGTGGTATCTCTGCACGAGACCCAACATCCAATCGGTGCTCT
>Ga0123519_10007259_pt1 | contig 17217 bp, 20 predicted proteins | sample YelNatPaOPRAMG02_FD_87396 | JGI IMG/M metagenome (GOLD analysis project Ga0123519, IMG submission 87396) | Hot spring microbial communities from Yellowstone National Park - Yellowstone National Park OP-RAMG-02 (version 2) | ecosystem: Environmental > Aquatic > Thermal springs > Hot (42-90C) ... | reverse complement strand
CGATTACGTTTCTCAGTGCCTGCATAGTCCTTCTCTCCAAAGGGAATCAGAGGCGTTCATGTATTGAATACGAAGATATACATGATGCTATCAGGGATTACGTTTCTCAGTGCCTGCATAGTCATTCTCGTCAAAGGGAATCAGAAGCGTTCATGTATTAAATACGAAGATATACATTTTGCTATCAGGGATTACGTTTCTCACTACCTTGGCATTTCGTCACTTCCGCGGCAAGACGTACGCAGCGCACGTGTTGCCGCCACCAGTCTCGACACACACGGTACGCACGACACGCCCAGTGGATAATCCAGTGCCGCTGCACCTGCAGCTCAGCAGGCACGAGAAAGCTCGTTGATCAGTGCCTCAACACGACAAGAGGTATTCGTCAAAACGCTCTGGTACATACCTAGTCGATCATGGGATAATTTGAGACGGTTTAGAGTCGATCATCGGTAACAGCTCAGCTTCCGCACGCGATGCAGTCATCCTTCTTATCTAGGGAACAGGCGAGTGCAGCGAACTGCTCAGCTGCGCTGGTACGCGGCGTGAGATTGTACGGCAGTTGCGATCCATTGACAGCGGTGTGGTTCTCTTCCTTGAGAATACGCTGATCGAGCGTGAACTTGATAGCATCAGCTGCTGGTCGCGTCCGGAGGTAATACATACCGGTTTTGAGGCCAAGACGCCAACCGTGGAAATGCATCGAGCTCAGCTTGCCGATCGTTGGTTGCGCGATGTAAACGTTCAGGGACTGGCTCTGGTCGATGAAGGCACCGCGATCAGCAGCCAGGTCGAGTAGGCGCCGTTGGCTGACCTCCCAGACGGTCTTATAGAGGTCTCGTATGTCTTGGGGGATCTCAGGGATTTGCTGGATCGAGCCACCGTGGGCGATGATCTTGTTCTTCACGAGCGGGTTCCAGAGGCCGAGCTCCTGCAGGTCACGGACAAGATGTTGATTCACGACGGTGAACTCTCCAGCGAGCACGCGCCTGGTGTACAGATTCGAGGTATACGGCTCGAAACATTCGTTGTTGCCCAGAATCTGCGAGGTGGACGCAGTCGGCATCGGGGCAACCAGTAGCGAATTACGCAGTCCGTGAAGAGTGATACGCTCCTTAAGCGCATCCCAATCCCAACGAGATGAAGTCGGTTTCACGTTCCAAAGATCAAACTGAAGCTGTCCTCGTGCCGCTGGTGAGCCCTCGAAAGAGGCATACGGTCCGTCGCGCTCAGCAAGCTCGATCGACGCTTGCAATGCGTTGTAGTAGATACACTCGAAGATTTCCTGGTTCAGCGCACGAGCCTCATCGCTTTCAAATGGCATCCGCATGAGGATGAAGGCATCAGCGAGTCCTTGGACACCAATGCCAATCGGGCGGTGACGCAGATTCGAGTTCTGTGCCTCGGGAATGGGGTAAAAGTTCACATCGATAATCTTGTTCAGGTTTTTGGTAACCATGCGAGTCACAAAGGCGAGCTCGTCGAAGTTAAATACGGGACAAGTTCCGCGCTCACGGTCTCCTGGCACCACAAACTTGTTCAGAGCGATACTCGCGAGGTTGCACACCGCAACCTCGTCTGGTGCAGTGTACTCTACGATCTCGGTGCAGAGATTGGAGCAGCGGATCGTGCCTAGATTCTGCTGATTACTTTTTCGGTTGCAATGATCCTTGTAGAGCATGTAGGGCGTGCCTGTCTCAATCTGCGACTCGAGAATCGAGAACCAGAGCTTTCGCGCAGGGATCACCTCTCGTGCCCTGCCTTCAGCCTCGTAGCGCTGATAGAGTTCGTCGAACGCATCGCCCCAGACATCCGCAAGACCAGGCGCCTCATTCGGACAGAAAAGGGACCACTGTTCGTTGGCCTCCACTCGCCGCATGAATAGATCCGGCGTCCAAAGTGCATAGAAGAGATCTCGTGCACGTGCTTCCTCTTTGCCGTGGTTCTTCTTCAGATCAAGCCACTCAAAGATATCAGCATGCCATGGCTCCAGGTATACAGCAAAGGCGCCCTTGCGTTTCCCACCCCCCTGATCCACATAGCGGGCTGTGTCATTGAAGACACGAAGCATCGGCACGATACCGTTGCTCGATCCGTTCGTTCCGCGAATGTAAGATTTCGTTGCTCGAATGTTGTGGATCGCCAGACCGATACCGCCCGCGCTCTTGCTAATCACTGCGCAGCGCTTCAGTGTGTCATAGATTCCCTCGATGGAGTCCTCCGTCATGCTCAAGAGGAAACACGAACTGAGCTGTGGGCGCGGTGTGCCGGCATTGAAGAGCGTCGGACTCGCATGCGTAAAGTACTTTTGACTCATATAGTCATAGGTTTCTAGTGCGGCATCTAGGTCCTCCTTGTGGATGCCAATCGCCACGCGCATCAGCATTTGCTGGGGACGCTCGACCACCTTGCCGTCGATTCGTAACAGATACGAGCGCTCCAAAGTTTTGAACCCAAAGTAGTCGTAAGAGAAATCGCGGTCGTAGATGATAGCGCCATCTATCGTTTCGGCGTGGCGGCGCACTATTTCAATGACGTCGCTCGCAATCAGCGGCGCTGGATCGTTCGTTTTCGGAGACCTGTAGGCATATAGGCGTTCCATCACCGCACTGAATGACTTTTCGGTGTTCTTGTGCAAGTTGCTTACCGCGATCCGCGCAGCTAAAATCGAATAGTCATGATGCCGTGTGCTCATGTACGCTGCAGTTTCAGCAGCTAACTCATCAAGCTCCGAGGTATGCACCCCGTCGTATACACCAGCGCACACCTTCTGCGCAACCTCGGTGACGTCCACGAGCGGGTCCAAACCGTAGGCCAGCTTTTTGATTCGCGCAGTGATTTTGTCAAACTTTACCGGCTGCCGACGACCATCACGTTTCACTACACACCGCTCCATTGCTGGTTCAAATCTTCGGCTCTCTCTGCTGGGAAGTCCACTTCGACAATGTTCAAGCGCGTACCTTGTTGTTGCTCGAGAGCTCTTGCACAGCGCCAGCGGCGGTCTGCGTCCGTCGATTGGCGCCAGGGCAGTTGGCTTTCGCGCGAGGCGCCGCAGCGCTCTGCAGGATGGATGCGCGGGAGGCGCCAACACGTTTGAAAGAAGGCGCGAAAATGCTCATCGGATCGTACGTTCACGTACTGGTGCTTGATTTCTGAGATGCATAGAAATGATGGGATGGTGCTTATGGACGTATTTGGTCCTTTAGATATTTGGAAATGATATCATGGTAGAGGGACTCAAGAAAGATGCCTGGTAGGTATGAAAGAGTCAGAGACTGTGTTTGAACTTGTCATGGATCCTGGGCTAAACTCTATGGTTCTCGGTACTTGGGGGTGATCGAACGGCGCTGATCTTGGTAACCAGCGGCTGGTGACGGGCATGTATTCCTGGGGGAAGAAGGCGAGAAAGAGATTTTCGCGCCAGGGGATGCATATGTACAGTTATTTATAGATATGAACCATATGCAACTACCTCGTTCAATGCCCGCCAAAAAAATACCTTGCCGTACGTCGAAGCCGACGTCTGCGGCATTGGGAAAGATCGAATGCGTGCGCTGGAGGCTCTAAGTGCTACGCGCAAATTTGTTCTTTCCCATAGACCTAGAATAGCCACGCGGAGATAAGCAACAGAAGAAGCTACGAACACGACGTGAAGTGGATGTTAGGCGGCACTCGCGATCTTGCTCATGCATACTTGGTCTACATCAAGTGGATAGGACGCAAGGGTATGCTCAAAAGGGGTGCTAAATGCCATCCAAGCTCAAAAATAGCGCACAGATATACTCGTGCTGCCCAGACGGAGCCATCATTGCCGGAAGATGCAACGCAGAGAGCGACAACTTTCGTGCACTGCGAAAGATGCACGCGCGCTCGTATCTGAAGCTGGACCATCAATTACCGAGCGCACTTGTGATGCGCTGCTTACCGGGTCAGAAACACGGTACGCTCGCGCTGCATTGAGTGTCCCGGAGCGGATCGTTGCACATTTCACCGGAAGCCGTGAATATCCGTCATCCATTGCTGCACGATGAGCGTAAGATATGGACTGGGTAAAATCGGACGAGCATCGTTGGCTCCAGAAGTACGAACGTTGGTGTATGTAGACATGGACGGGGCATCTTGCTATGAGCGCCTTCGAAACTCGCTTTATCCAGGCATGGAAGCCGGCGTCCCGGTGTATTCCAGAAAACCTAGAAAAGTCACGTCTATCACAGCAAGTCGGGATGGTGAATTCGCGCTACCTTCGACCAAGTACCGGACACTCATGTCGGACCAGGATCACCAATAATCGTGCAGTCGTCGTTGCTGCAGATCCCAATCGTGCCAGAAATCAAGGCTGTTTCAGCAAAACTAAAAGTCTTTGCATTTTCTCCCCAGCGTGTCAAGCAGACGACTCCTCGATTCCGAAAGCGGAACTTTCAATCCATTCGCAGCACTCAGGACGGCAACGGCCGCTTCCACCCCGGAATCATGAACAGAAGTACGCCGCGTTCGTCATACGCAGCGCGTCCCAGTGTCACCGCTGACAGAGCGGAGAAATGCGGTAGGTTCCAGTGTCGTGGGTGATGGCGTAAACACTAGAGGGCCATGGTGATCGCGCCAGCACAATGAACTGCCAACAAACACGGTTCACAGACAAACTCATGATAGATATTCCGAGTTCCGCAGCACAACTCTAAAGGATGCATAGCAACCACAAAGCATACTCATCGTCATTATGATGCGTCGGAGATCAGGCGTCGTCGAAGGCGGAAACAAGCAGGTGTCTTGGACACCGCGCAGGGCCAAGTGCTTGGATGAAGCTAGCGCGTTCCGCGTGAACGCGGCGATAGCTGCGACTTGCAAATCCCCTGCCAACTAGTCATTGTCTCCATATACACTTGTCCTTGCAACCGACAGGAGATGTCAATGCACTTCCGTTTGTCTCCCGGACAGACAGGTGCGCGCTCAGGACATGGAGCTCGGGAAGTCTCCTGTGCCTAGAGACCCATATCAGCACCAAATGGGACAGGTACCCTAGCACATTCGTGTACACTAAAGTTTGAGTCTCTTCATAGCGTTATGAACACTAGCGTTTTCGCACGATTCCTCCGAGTGCTTCCTCTCGCTGCCGCTTGTCGCCCCGCATGAAGTACGCGGGTCCCTGGTTTCCCGCTTGCTCCGTCGCCAGCAGCCGAGCGATGCTGGTGGCAGCATGGAATCTCTAGGTTGCACCGCTTCTGGCTGCTGTCGACGCATTTGTCGCATAGTTCGTGCTTTCGATCCACGCTTCCCCTGCCATTTCCATCCTCTATGTATACAACCGAGGTGTGCACTTACCAGCGCTGGCACTTGATTGTGGACGGGTGTTCCCATATGTCTACCTCAGATTCACCAAGCCTTGACCTGCGACGCATGAGCGCTTCCTCCAGCGCTCGAAAAATACCCTCAACGGGTAAAAAGGACGCCCTTCGTAAGCGTCCTCCATTTCTGCGCCCTGTCCCTCATCCGACATCCACAGGCTCATTGGGGTAGACCACTCGACGAGTACGCTGTCTGTCATACGCGTAAGCGCACGCTGTTCTACTCGACAGAGGATTTTTGCAACGCTACTTTCGTCATCGCGATACAAGAACCGTCAAGCCATTCCAAGCTAGAGAACAAACAGGAAAGCTTCGATACAGCTGCGCTGCCTTCATGCGAAGCGATGAAACACGCTCCACGCGAAGTGGTTACTACCATAGCGCTGGTGCGAGTCCAAAACCGATCCCCGTGGAAACCGAAGAGATGCGAGCCGCTGGGACTACATTTCGTGAACGATACATTGCTTCAGTAAAATGCAGACTTCTCGATGATCACAAACAACGCAGAATCTGTCTTTCGAACGGCATCGACTCCTGGACATGCGAAGGTCAGCCAAGATTCGGCATGAGCTTCCGAAGAGCTCATCACGAGAAATCATTGCGTTTTCCGCTCTTTCATCTAGCATTACGAATCGCTGCGCCCACGGGTGAGAACTCGAAACAGAAAAAGCGAGGAATGGAACAATGCATGCATTGACCACGCGACTCGGAAGTAAAGGAGAGCATGACAGGCTCCTACGTATGCATTGGATAACGCCATCGCTTCCGTTACCACCGAACCTGTCCGAGTTTGTTGCGTATCCGCTTGATCGCGATGCCGTCTCAGACGCCAGCCGTAAAGCGTCGACTTGGCCTCGAAAAGGCAACCGAGCATCCTCGAAACTCGTATGCATCCGTAACGCCTCATTGCCGTGCTTTGAATGTCGAAGTTGTCCACCCAAACCAGTTCGTATAAAACAGCAAAGCAAGAGCACAGAGATAGACAGACAGATAGAGAGAACGAGCGAGCACTCCAATGCTCCATGTCCATCTGACACACTAGTCGGTGGCATGCCCAGCAGCGAACGCGGCAAGCACATTGCCCGCAACTCGTTCTCGTTCAGACTGGAGTTCAGTGTCGCTGAGGGCGGAAACACGCCGACCGCTCCCACCGTATGCGAAGACCTGATGCTCTACTGTCCAGTTTGCTATGAAAGAGTGCGGACAGTGCAGCATCAGCGGCGCGTTGATCAGGTGCTGACCTGTCTGCTCTGTCGACGCTGCGGGTACTGCTACACGCCACCGCCGAACACCACTTGGACAGAGCCGCTCCATCCCTGGACCGCCCGAGACAGAAACCAAGTCCGAGCGGGAGTGTCGCAGACCCTACAGCAACCAGGGGAGCTTGTGGTGCTCGGTGCAGAGTCAGCTGGTCAAGAAACAAGCCAGGTTCGTTGCGAGCGCTGTGGCGCACGAAAGGCCAGCTTTTACCAGTTGCAAACACGCAGTGCAGACGAGCCTATGACCACGTTTTATCGGTGTCTGGAGTGTGGTGCCCAGTGGCGCGAATGAGGCTCTTGCTCTTCGATGGACCCCGGGAACGAGCAGAGTGCGCTGACAGGATGCACGCCGCACAACTGCGGGCACGAAGACGCCTCTCCCGCGGCAAGACAACCGCAGTGCGGACTCTCTTACGCATATTCATGTGAATAAGCATAGGCAGTTGTCAACAAGGTAGCAGAGCAAAGCGTCAACGCACCGCAGTATTCCAGACATGTGTGAAAAAGCAGGATGCTGCAGCGACTATGCCACCACGCTCGGTTCGTTTTGATTTGGCCATGTTTTCGGACACCTAGAGCAGCGGTTGCGATATCCAGAGCATCGTCGCTTCTGGGGTCAGCGCATGGCGCCAACAGACTCAAAATGCTAGCCATTGCGCACGAAACAACAATGAGAACGAGAAGCTGCACCGCCCCCGCGAGGCCGCTACAAGAACTTACCTCACGGTCACGTAATGGACATGCAAAGTCGACTGACCGAAGCGACTTGATGTCGACAGCTGCAGCACACAGACCACACGTACGTACTGGATGGGGCATCTCTGGCACTGCTGGCAACTCGAGCTCGGCTCGAGTCCGATGTGTGCTCATCCAGGTGCAACGCACAAGTTACCCGCGAGCGAGGCTGGACTCCATGTCGCGACACGTCCTCGCATGGTATCCGGTATCTACGCTCGGGAACTGAAACACAACTGTCGATACGTGGAACAAGCGAAATCGCTCGCATCGAAAGCCTTCACGCACTTACGATGCTGCCGTATCTGCCTGTGAGAAAGCCCGCGGCACCTCAAGTGCTAGTTCAAAGATACAAAACAGCGGGCGACTCGAGCGGTAAACAGCAACGGAGATCTCCGCGTTTTCATCGAATCCAACCGAGCAATCATAACAAGAAAGTCGCCATCGGGACTCGTGGGGTAGCCAACCAGCCGGCACGCGACCAGCAAGACGCAAATCCATCAGCAGGTCGTAGCGGAGCCGAGCGAGACGTCCCGGTGTGAGCATACCCCGAAACCGACGAGCGAAGAATACACACCCCGTGCCTTCGCTGAGCGCATAACGCACAAGCACGCGGCCGTTGGCGGATATCGAAGGCAGCGGCGGAGCGCCCGTGCGCTCTAAGCGCTCCACCGTAACCGGAGAGACTGCGCTCGGAATCCGAAAAACGGAGCGTGGAAGCGCTGCAGAGGAAAACTGTTGAGCACCCGTTGGGGCACCATTCAGGTTTTCGTCCGACGGGGTTTCACCCCGTCCCAGCGCATCCGCATACGGGTGCGGTGCAACAACAACCCGCCTTCCTCGTCCAAAACGAATCGGAACAGGGATGCGCCATTGCAGCACCGATGCGTCATGATCGTCAACAGGAGACGACCAACTCGCGATCTGACTTTGAATCTCGTCGAAAAGATCCTCAGTATCGAAGATATCGAACGCTTCGGGAAGATATAGCTCCTCTCGGGGCGCAGGCACCGAGTCGGCTCTATCCAGAAGAGCGCCAACGTTCTGGTCGAGTTCGTCGAGGAGCCAGCGTCGCACCTGAACAGGTGTTACAAAGGCGAACTGTTGAGGATCCAGCACCAGACGGTTCCGAAATCGACTAAAGTTAAAAACGAATGCGGGCAATACAGGAAACATCGACCCCGACGCTGACTTTATCGAGGCGGGGCGCGTCATTCCCGGCAGAAGGAAGCACTCAACATACGGTCGGTACGGAGGCTCGCGATAGCATCGTGGCGGTAAACGAAAACCACCGCGGCTTACGCTCTCAGGTCCAGTGGGCAGGGTATTCGCGCGCTGACGCTCTGCTTGTGTCGCAGGTGGCGATGCGGCAGCGATTTCACTTGGTTGTTGCTCGTGGCTGCCGTCGATGTACTCAGGACTGCGCTTAAGCGCTGACGGCCGCTGTGCAGAAGCGTCCAGCAGAGTGCTCTGACGGGCACGTCGACGGAAAACCGCATCGTTCTCCGGCATTGGTGCAACGTACACAGCGGCAAAGTCTGACAAACTCGGTACAAGTTGCGTGAGAACCGGCAGTGTTGCCTGTTCGAGTCTGTCTTTGATATTCCGTGCCCGCAACCTGCTCCTGGATACATCACCTGTGAGCTCGAGTTCCACGGATAAGGTGCCAGCACTGGCGACGCGTGGCCGCCATGGTAAAGGCCACAGTCCTGACACCATAAACTCTATATCCACGTGGATAGTCGCGGAGGTGGAAGCAGTGGTGCGCTCCGCCGCCGTTGTCCGATACCGTACACCGTTCGGCGGGATGTACCAGCCAGCGCACTCCCAGAAGTGAACAGCCCGTTCCAGTTTGTCGATAATGGACGCCCGCGTTGTAGCGCGTTCAATCAGGTCTCCACTCCATCTGGCATCTGGAGCCAGTAACGACTCGAGCAACTGTTTCGGTACGTCGCTCTCCGGGTTTTCGAGCAGTGCGTTCACCGCCCGCGTGAACGCCTCAACCCAGTCTTCACCCAGACTGGACAGCGTCACTGAGTCCCGTAACCGCTCAGTCCGTCCCAAGTTCGAGTTGTCGAGAGAGGCAGACGAGCACTGAAGCCAAGTGCGCGTTCCGCGAGGCTGCCACAGCGCCGCCCAACGACGTGACTGCTGCAGCCGACGAGGTGCCGCGGTACCGTCGGACGCTGGATGCGTCACCTGCCATCGGAGCGGCATCGAGCGTGCCAAAAACGCAACACCAGGTACCATTGGTGCACCAGACAAAGTCACTTGTAACGAGCTCCGTGCTTCTACTACCTACCGCAACGCAGCGCTGCAAGAGTGCGTTTCCTGATCGTAGAGAAGGAGCTCGAATACCGGGCGTCAAGGAGATCATTGCGCTGATTGGTGCGATTCGGCAGTACGTCTCGATGGACCGCGGATCGCTGACTGTGGAATGGGTATTGGTAATCGACAAAACGTCCATGATGCTGGATCCTTTCTTCAAGTCCCATTACGTATGCATTCTGCTGTACGTACTTGTAGTTTCGTACGTTCTGTCGAGCATCTAGTACCCGCGGTAAGCACCCGCAATAGCACCGATACAGATGGTGCGGATGGAGCACAGAGACAGCGCCGCTTTGGGATACTACTGAGGGCGTCCGCTTGCGGCATGATTCAGTGAATACGGAATCGAGATTCATCAGCATTCTGGAAGACTGGAAGATGTGCTGACAGATCCACTGCCTGCGACAGCGGGAAGCGAGCTGCTAGGAGTCCACTGCGACCAGGGCGACGCGCAGACGCAGGCTACCCGCTCCGAGTCCCAGAATAAACTGCGTTGCCGACGAGTTGCTCAGGTCTCATTACAGCACCCGCCCCTACGGAGGAATATGGCGCGAGAGCCCGATCGACTCGTCCGGCTTGCGGGACCTCTCGTCTGGAAGGTAAACTTTCGACAATACGGAAAACGTTTCCTCTGTTTGACTTTGATCGTAGCGGTGGAAAGAAATCGTTATCTCGTTGCTAGTTAGATGTTCGTTTGTGTTCTTTTTTCTATATAGCGGGGTCGATACGCGCACCTCCAAATCTGGCAGGCATGGGATGCGATGCGTATCTCGCCGTTGAGGAGAAACGCGAGCACGATGATGATGAGCGGGTTCCTCTGACGTCCGAGCTGTATTTGCGTTAAAGTCATTGCAACGTATCGTCTGGCAAGTCGGCTGTGCTTCAGCCTTCACACTCGTGTATTCAAGTCATGTTTCGCGGTTCAAAGCAGACGCGTTCGACATCGGGTTCATATTCAAAAAAAAATAAAGTGATGGAACTGAGCGTGGCGGATCCTGGAGGCCCCGTTTCGCCGGCTGCCAGGAAAGAACGTGGAAGATCTCCTTCTCGGCGACAATCAGGCGAAGAAGAGCAAGCAACGAAGAAGAAGAAGATGTCGATTGGAGATAGACGAGAAAACGTGTTTGCCTGACGGGATGATTACGAGACTGTGGTGACACAGAGGGCGCTCGTTCGAGGACGCCTGGCACTGGTGAGTTCAAACAGAGGCAACTAAACGCATGGTTTCCGTGAGCCGAGACTTCAGTGCTGCTATCCAGATCAGACGATGTGCGTTGCTGAAGACGAGACCCAAGGGGCTGACGCGATACAACTCTATGCGGCAGCCTCTCGGTCTCGAAGTGTGCTGGGAGAGCAACTGATACCGATAACAGGCGCCGGTCAAAAACGACTAGGATGCGCCTGGGCGTCGGTAGATATCTATATAGACTCTATAGAGGCGAAACATTTCGCTCCCTTAGGTGCTGCAGGCCTATGCCTACCTTAGCTGTGCTCTTTTATCTCGTAATTTTGAAGATGAAGCATCGACCGGTCGAACCGCAGAGATCGAAGCGCATTCCCGCCTATCTTTAATGGGAAGCTCTTTTGCTTATGTTTGATTTTTTTCTCAGGTATCTGGCAGAAGGTATGTCCTCTCTTCATTGACGAAGGCGCTGTGCAAATACGTAATGCTGTCGCCGCTCGCCTGCGAGGAGAACACCTCGCTTGTCCAGGTCGCTCGTTCAAAATTCATCACTTGGATGACCGATCGTTCTCGTATCCTTCATTCCGAGCGTCGTGCACCCGAAAAGAACCCATCCGACACCATCTACTAGGCTGTTTTCTTGTTATTCCGTTGCAATCCGAATGCTCTCTGGGCGATACTCCATGAGATACCACAGTATGTGACGTTTTTCGCACGGTGCATATGAACGGGGATGAAGCGGCACGGATGGGCAACGAAAAAATCGCGCCTGTCTACGGGAGACCGTCCCATTCTTTTTTAGACAAGACTTTATCGGGTTCGCCCTGAAAGAGGATTGCGCATCCCATGAGGAACAGGTGCTCGTCTCGCGCTATGAACCGCTACTCGGGAGGAGTGATCGACCTGTCCATGGGTGCTTACAGAGCGGCAGCCTACTGCTCGGAGCGAAGGGAGAAGCGATCCTCACAACAACTTCACCCCTAGTGGAGACGCAATCGTGCAGTCGGTAACAATGCTCCATACGGAAAGGATCATGAAACACCTCATGCATCGTCAACGCAACTAGCGGCTTCGGCTTCCTGCATTCCCTGGTCTGCCTCCGAGACAATGTCGCTCCTCGTCACAAATATGCTGCCAAAGAGCACGTAGCGGGTATCGGCGTTGTGCTGCTTTTCGTGTGAGGCCCCGGGATTTGGACCCATCCCGTCCATGACGTCTTCTGCAATGTCCAATGGAATTTTTATGTACAAGCATTCATTCGACAGATGCGCATACGCTTCATATCCAAAAACTATCCGTGACGCCATTCAACTTCGCTTATCTTCTGGCTTTGGGAATGCTCACCTAGTATTACCCGACTTGCCGTACCTCGACGAGCAGCTGTTCATACGAGTCCGGGACGAAGGGCTGCCAGCTATCAACATTCATCCGGAATTGATGGATCAAACCTTCGTGCGACAACAACTCCGATACACCAGATAGAGAATATGAAATAGGGTCTGGTTGTAGGATCAGTGAGTTCACAACGCGCTTCGGAGAGTACCTGGACACGTCGCAGCTGGACTGGGGCGACCAGAGCATCTACAGCGCTGGTCTCAGAAAGCGTCGAACTAATCGCAACAGCCAAATTCACATGCGGGTTCGTGTCGAGCACTTCAAGAAGCACAGCTTGTGGGCGTTGTATAGTCACCTTACTGGCCCAGATCGATAATGACGGATGGAACGGATCCTCCTGGTGCTAGTGGAAGCAACTGATGAGCCGGATGGAGGCAGAAGAGCTCGAGTTGGTTGCGAGTTCTGCGGATATGTCGCAACGCGAGCCAGAGCTCCCTGCCATCCCTCAAGGGCAACGTGCTGCTCTCAGCATCGGCCCGACAGCGGTCGTCTAGCCGGGATGCTTGGGACAGGAAGCCTGCCTTCCTCGCATCATGCGCAACTACTACGTTTCCCGGAACAGAGCCGTCCGATGCATATGGCGAATTTCCTCGCTGTAAACGAGCGCCCTAGCCTCCTCCAGCGGGTATTCCCTGCACTGCCCATGTATCGAATACATGCCGCGCATGTCACGACAAACGCATCTGTTCGGTGTGGCGCTTCTCCGCGAGCTACGGCTGACGTCAACGAGCAAGTATGAAGCATTTGAATAGGTTTGCCACGGGCATTGGAGGTGCTTGGTTCATGTTCGTCGTTTCCAGCGAGGGAATGGAAAGCCATTCGCAGCATCAATGGAGGTCGGCGGCATACCCATCTGCACACACTTTGTGAAGCCTAGATTTGAGTCGAGCAACGGCACCCATGTTCAGACGTTCATGTAAGATGAATTCAAGGGCGTTGTGGTGACCGTGCATCCCCGGATGATTGGCGTCAGGGCCGGAGCCAAAGACCTCAAACGAAAATCAGAAAGGGCTGCTGAGTTTTTCGGAGCTCGGTTTCATCGCGAGTGGAGCATTGCAGACATCAGGAGACATTCGAACGACTGCACAGACCGCAACATGACCCTAATCGAGGGCGCTGAGTACCGTCTCGTACAGAGGAGGATGCATTGGACGACTCATTCGTAACACAAATACGCACCCAAACGGCTGCTGCGAACGATCAATATCAAGCGCACACGAGACAGAGCTCGGATCTCCACTGGTTTCGGTAGTACGAAGGCAAGACGCGCGCAATCACCGTCATATGCAACGCGTTGAAAAAGCAAAGCACAGACAAGTCACGAGGTTTGTTGCCAGCCAATGGCACTGGGCGTTCGGTAGCGCGCAGGGACGGCACCACAGCTTCATCGCAGCGCGCGTGTTCACCGAGCATACGCATCGACACTGCACGATACCCGTTGATGACTGCTCGACAACATTCACGAATTAGGAGTGCTGGCACCCACTGAAAGCGTTAGAGAAGCATACAGTGAAACAGTGCTGGATGCACCACGTGGTATACGGTAAGCTGAACGACAGTCAAATCGAGTAACCAATTGGCGGTGATAGGCTTGCGGTGCTGGTGGCATCGCAAGCCTGTTATCGTTTCGGCACCTGTACCTGAATGCCTCGATCAACACCCGGAAATATGTCGTGCTACCACAGCGACCATCGGCTTCTTGTCGAGCATACCGTCGAGGAATTCATCCAATACTCAGTGCACTACGCATTGCGCTGAAACGCTGACCACCCGCGATGACAAGAAAAAGCATCGGTGACCCGGAGCTAGCGCTTGGATTCACGCCTGGAGCTTGCCACGGATGCACCGTCTTTCAGCATTCCAGAAATGCCGGTGCGTCGTCCATAGACACCTGGCGTGATGTTCGCGTGTCGTTCACAGACGATCACAGATTCGCACGACTCGAATTTCCAGCGAATCCAAGAAGCATAAGAGCCCCCGATGATCTACCCCGAATCCAGGGATATCGCATGACAGGAAGATATCTGTGGAGCGCTGTCGTGGAATCACACATCCCCTGATATCCATTATGGCTCTCTGTACCGTTTATCGACGGATCGGCATGATCGAAGGCAAGCAAGCCCTGCAGCAATGACTTTACCGACAACTTCGCTTCGATCTCATCTGCGTCGAACGAACGACGTCGACGAGAGCGAAACGTGGATTCTGGCTTCGTGCGCAGAACGAAGCCCCTTATCGTATAGGTGCGTCGAGGACGTGGTTGAGGGTTACAGCTGTGCTAGCACAGGTGCTTGTTGCTGGTAGCTGGCTGGTCAACGGTCGCCGAAGCCCGCGGTCGGAACCGCGCTCTTTTGCACTTTGGTGTCGCTGCAGTGTTTTGTCGCAGAGCCTGTAACGAGTTTTGGGAATGTCGTGTCTCACTTCACGGCCAACGACTGTCAACAGTCGACTTTTCTTCAGCAGGACTAGTCCAGTCCAGGGCTATGTCGCCTCGGAGGTGCACTCAGTTCTGTTGCAGCGACCGCAAGCACAGTGCTGGAGCTGCCGCTACCCACGAGTGACCGAGGCACTCACGGGGATGCGAAAAGTTTCCGCTCTCTGCATCGGTGTGAGGCAGTGGCAGCGGCGGCGGGTGCATCGAGTCGAGAAGCAACTTGCACCAAGCGATTTCGCTCCGAAGTTTTCAAGCTGGACTGATTCTTGCGGTACTGCGCAGTATCGTCAGCGTACGAGGACGCGGCAGCTACCCGTGAGTCGAAACCGGTGGTGGATAGGTCCGAAACCTGCAGCGGCCCACTTTGCATCAAGGATCGTCTGCCTTGGTGAGTCTTCGTCCTCAAAGTTGCGGGCGACGCGAGCAGCAAGTGTACCGGCACTGGGCCCGGATCCTATCCTGCAGGCGAGCGCCAGCGAGATCGTTGAAAAGGTCCAGACCGGCACCTGGACGGCAATGCAAGTAGTCGAGCGCTATCTCCAACGACTGCAAGAGACCGAACCTCATATCCACGCTTACATCAATGTAGATGAACAGTTCGCACGAGAGCAGGCTGCCCTGATTGATCAAAAGCGTGAACGCGGCGAAGCACTCGGACTCGTCGCTGGTGTTCCTATCTCCATCAAGGATAACCTGTTGACCAGGGCGCTACCGACGACCGCTGGATCGCTTCTGCTGGAGAACTACCAACCTGCGGAAGACGCGACGTGCGTCAGACGCTTACGAGAACAAGGTGCGATTATTCTTGGGAAGACGGCATTAGACGAGTTCGGCATGGGGAGTAGTTCGGAAAACTGTGCGTTTGGGGTGGTGCGCAATCCTCGAGACCTCACCCGGGTCCCAGGTGGCTCGTCTGGTGGCAGTGCAGCTTCTGTGGCAGCGAGCTCGGCGCTGGTGTCACTCGGTTCGGATACTGGCGGCTCTATTCGCCAGCCAGCAGCATTCTGCGGTGTGGTCGGCCTCAAGCCGAGCTACGGCCGGGTCTCCCGCTATGGACTCATTGCCTACGCGTCGTCGCTGGACACGGTGGGACCTATAGGACGCTCGGTGGAGGACATCACGCGCTGCCTGGCGGTGATCGCTGGCCCCGATCCGCATGACCTCACTACACTCGCGGATACCGGAATATCCCTGGACGCGCTCCCGGATATCGAAGAGGCACTCGTCGAAGAGCGCAAGCCGCTTGCAAACATTCGCCTTGGCGTCTGGACGGAAGCGCTCGAGATGCCGCAACTAGCATCGGAGGCGCGCCTGGCTCTCCAGGAGGCCATCGCAACATTTTCGTCGCTTGGTGCTTCCGTGGTGCCGGTGTCGATGCCCAGCTTCCAGGCAGCATGTGCGGCATACTACATCCTGGCTTCAAGCGAGGCCAGTGCAAACCTCGCTCGCTACGATGGTGTTCGATACGGCGTCCGGCAAGATGGCGCTCGTACAGCGGCAGAGATGACACGTCGTGTACGCACTCGGGGCTTTGGCCCCGAAGTGAAGCGACGCATCATGCTGGGCACCTTTGCGCTCTCCGCCGGCTATGTGGATGCCTATTATCGACGAGCCATGCAGGTTCGACGGCTTGTTGCCGATGACTTTTGGCGCGCTTTTCAGCACTGCGACTTTTTGCTGAGCCCGGTATCGCCTACCGGGGCGTTTGCGCTGGGCGCGAAAGCCGGCATCGACCTCTATGCTGAAGACGTCCTGACGGTACCCGCCAGCCTCGCTGGTCTGCCAGCGTTGACGCTACCAGCGAATCCCAGCGCTCGTCTGCCAACCGGCATGCAGCTCATTGGGCGTTTCGGTGATGACGTCGGTGTTCTGCGTCTCGGACGGCTCTACGAACGGGTCGCGGGAGCGGCAAGTCTCGCAAACGCCACCTGAGACGGTTATCGGGGCAGCGTTGCATATGCGACAACGTGCGAACGCCGTCCTATGATAGATGACGCTTGCCGTGTCTGGTGGCGCGTCGAACTCGTGTACCGAACGCAACAGGTCGCTGGGTCGAGTTCCAGTTGCGCAGCGTCGGTGCTCTTCGAGCGATGGGAGGCTGCTACGGCAGCTAGTACTAGCGTCTTCATAGATGTGAATCGGTACGTTCAGGTGCGGTCGAATAAAATATGGGACACTGAATGGCTCACTGTTTTTCTTTGCGTATCGATTTTTTTCATCGAGTTTCTGTATCGAGGATCGAAGCGGAGTAATAAGCGCTGACGGATGGGTACGTAGCTTCAAGGACAGACGCGAAAAAATAATCGACATCATCACTTGTCGCCTTTTGCACAGGTCCATCGCAAGCGTTTCCCGGACATGTCATGGTGAATCATCGATTGCGTACGAAAGACGGAATCGCCCCTCTTCGTTGACATGGACAAAACGGCATTCCACGGAAGCAAGAACCGTCTCATGGGATACGAGCCCAGAGGGTCCCTTCTCTTCCGTTTGCAAGCAAAAAAAAAGTCCTGGAATCGGACTTGAGTCATCAAAGTCGTG
>Ga0123519_10007258_pt1 | contig 17218 bp, 17 predicted proteins | sample YelNatPaOPRAMG02_FD_87396 | JGI IMG/M metagenome (GOLD analysis project Ga0123519, IMG submission 87396) | Hot spring microbial communities from Yellowstone National Park - Yellowstone National Park OP-RAMG-02 (version 2) | ecosystem: Environmental > Aquatic > Thermal springs > Hot (42-90C) ... | reverse complement strand
GATACAGTTTTGGAAAGGACTGGGTTCGCCCTGGAACCAGAGGTCCTTATCATCGGGCGCGGGATTGAAGATTATTTAGACAGACTTGGGCTTTCAAAGCGAGGTTAACATGTGGCTTAGAGGAAACAGAAAAAAACGAACCCTGAAAGAGATGATTTTTATGGTTGGAACTATTGCAAGACTTGCACTCTTGCCAGTGTTAGCGGTTGCGCTGATTGCACTTGTAGTCTATGGAGCGTTTCAAGGATACAACAAGCTGAACCAGTCCGAGCATTTCTTGCTAAAGAATGTTGTCATTCAGGGAGAAACGGATTTGACACAGGATGAAATCATTGGGTGGTGCGGATTGCATTTAGGTCAAGACAAAACCTTATTTTTGAAAGCGGAAGAGATTCAGGCAATGTGCGAGCGTCATCCAAGGATAAGGACGGCTAAAGTTCAAATCGAATTACCAGACACCGTGAACCTGAAGATTCAGGTTCATAAGCCTGTTTTCTATGTGGCAAATCAGTTTGGGTTGTTTGAAGTAAGCCAGTTCAAGGAAGTTATTAGACCTGTCCCGCCCGAAGACATTGAACCGCTTCCCGTTCTGGTCTTAGACAAGAAGGTCTTGTCCGAAGATGTGCCAATGGCAATATCGGGGATGCTCCAAATCTTGTCGCTTTTGCAAGACAAGGCGATTTTGTGCAACGAACAACCTGCCATTGTAGAGTTCGCAAGCGCAACTGGCTTCATGCTTGCATGTGGCTTCAAAGCACATTTGGGCTATCCGCCACTGGACGCGAAGATGAACTGTCTAAAGAAGGTATTGAAGATTGTGTCTCAGGAAAACCTGCCTCTCGAGAAAATCTATATAGCGCAGTCCGCCAATGCCAACAGGGCAACTGTGCGATTCAGCGAGCAGGGAAGCCCTGTGGTTCTAGAAAAACTGCATCGTCTTTCAGCAAGAAAGGAGGGGTTATGAACGGCTCTAGGAAAAAAGAGATCGTTGCCACACTGGATTTGGGCACAAGCAAGGTCGTCGTCTTGATTGCAGAGGTAGGCGAGGATGGTGTCTCGGTGCTTGGAATCGGGCGCGCAGAGACGGACGGGCTGAGGAGGGGTGTAGTAATAAGTATCGGAAAGGCAGTGGAAGCTATACTGAAGGCGAAACACGATGCAGAGCAGATGTCTGGATATCTGGTGCGAGAGGTGATCGCTGGGGTTGGCGGAACCCATATTGTAGGCGTGAACAACCACGGCATGATCACAACCAAGATGGGCGAGATAAGGGTAGCAGATGTGGAACGAGTCCTTGAGGCTGCATCCATGGTTCCGATGCAGATGGACCGCTCTATCGTCAACTGCCTGCCTGTCCAATACCTTGTGGACGAACATGAAGGCATAAGAGACCCTGTAGGCATGTCAGGGGTGCGCCTTGAGGCATACACGCATTTGATAACCGGTGCAAGGACAGCCATCGAGAATGTGCTGAAATGTGCGGAAAGGTCTGGGCTCAGGGTGGTCGAGTTCGTTGCAAACCCACTGGCATCTGCGCTTGCTGTGCTTGAGCCTAATGAAATGGAGATAGGGGTGTGCTGTCTGGATTTGGGTGCTGGCACAGCTGACCTTACGATATGGACTCAGGGCAGTTTGCTGCATACATGCGTGCTAGGGGCAGGTGGACAGGTCATAACCTCGGACATCTCCACAGGACTCAGGACACCTTTGGCCTGCGCAGAGGAGCTAAAGATAAAGCAAGGAGTAGCGCTTGGACGCCTTGTGCCTGATGGGGACACCATTGAAGTCCCTGCTGTGGGAGGGCGTCCCAACAAAAAGCTTTCCCGACACGCACTGACCGAGATCATCGAGCCACGGGTCGCCGAGATATTCGGGCTTGTGCGCCGAGAAATACTGAAGACAGGCTATGGGGACTTGCTCGCAGGTGGTGTGGTCTTGACAGGTGGAAGCGCCCAGATGCCAGGCATGGCAGAACTTGGGGATGTGGCATTGAATCTGCCAGTAAGAATCGGATTGCCAAAAAATGTGAAAGGACTTCCAAGCCTCTTGCAAGACCCAGCACTGTCAGTTGCATACGGGCTTGCAGTCTATGCTGGACTTCCATACAACGCGGCAATTCCCAATTCCATGTTACCAGTAAGGAGGCTCAACAAGCCAAAAGGCATTTTGCAGTTCTTGAGGAGAGTGGCGGCTGTCCTCTTTTGACCGAGGTCGGTTATGAGAGGATTTGGTTTATGGGTTCAAACAACAAAGCCTTAGGAAGGAGGGAAATATGATATTACCAGCACAACAAAACGCAAAGCCTCGACTGGCAGTAATTAAGGTCGTGGGGATCGGGTCAGCAGGGGTAAATGTGGTAAACACCATGATCGAACGGGGACTTGACGGTGTCCAGTTCATAGCAATCAACACGGACATTCAGCACCTCGACACCTCGCTTGCAGAAACAAAGATCGAACTTACTGCAGTAACGCAAGGACGAGGTGTTGGAGGAGACCCATCCAAAGGTCGAGATTGCGCACTCGCCGCCCGTTCACAGATAGAGGAGGCACTTGCTGGCGCTGACCTGGTCATTATCGTAACGGGACTTGGGGGCGGCACTGGGAGTGGTGTTACCCCAGTTGTGGGCGAGATTGCGCAAACTCTTGGCATTCTGTCGGTTGCATTTGCAACTATGCCGTTCAAGTGGGAAGGCGTGGTTCGTGCGAAAAAGGCATTCGAGGCATTGGAACTGGTGAAAAGTTGTGTTGATTCATATATAGTCCTGCCAAACGACAAACTTATGAAGGTCGTCCCACCGCAGACCCGCTCCGAGGACTTCTGGAAGGTGATGGATTCCTATCTGTGCGATGTTACCACAGGGCTTGTCGAACTTATTTCCAGACCTGGTCACATAAACCGAGACCTCGAAGACCTACGGGCAGCGCTCGAGAAGCAGGGACCAGCGGTCATCGGGGTCGGCGAGGCGGAAGGTGAGAATAGGGCAAGTTTGGCACTTGAAAAGGCATTGATGAACCCATTACTTGAAGATACCCCTGTCGTCAATGCGGGGCACTTGCTAGTCAATGTCATGCAAGGTCCAGACGGTCTGTGGGACGAGATGTCAATGATATTCGCCAAGATGAGCGAATGTATGGCGCCAGCAGGCGAACTTGTGCCTGGGTATGGGAAGGACGACAGTTTGGAAGGAAAGATCAGAGTTACGATTATTGCTTCAGGGCTTCAGGAGGTGCACGACGCAGGAGCGTGTGTGGTCGAGATCGAGGAGAGCATGTCGAGGTCATTGCCAAAAGACGCAAGGGGCTTGCCAAACTATGCAATACGCCCATCCGTCACAAGTCAAGGGGGGTTGGATAGGCTCAAAGCCCCAGTTACGCCTAGACAGCACACATTGAACAAAGCAGGGGAAACTCAAGCAGAAGAGGGGGTAAGCGAACTAGACCCGTATCCCGCATATCTGCGCTTATCACCTGAAAGAAGTTCTGGAACACTGCGATAAGATAACGCAGGCGTCAAGGAATAGTCGTCGCAATGGCAAATGGAACCAACCTTTTCAGCGTAATGGTATAACCTCGACCACCTGACCAGACGATAATGATTCTTGTTCCCTTGGAAACAAGGTTATCGAGTTTGCATTCGCAAAAGCCCTAAAAGAATATTCTTCTCCTGTTTCACAGTTCCATACACGACACTGACCACCAGGTTCGATGCGAAACCTCGACAACAAAAACTTGAGACATCTTTGTGACTTGCTTTTTTCCCCGACAAAGGTGGCACTGACCTTTTCTGGCTCAACATCTAAAGCACCCAAAGCCACCCGCACGCAGCATCCCACAACAGTCTGGAACACTATTCCAGCACAGACAGGGTCCTGAGGCAAACAAAACACATGGTGTCCTTGACGAGTGCCGAAGAAGAGATTCCCGCCTGGTTCTATTGCACAGCCCCAGAATATCTCTTTTACATCCAAAGACAAAAGCACATCCCTTATCAACCCGTTTTCACCGCTTTTGCCACCACAACAGACCAGAACAATGTCCAATGCATCCAGCGCATTCCTTAAAGTCTCTCGCACAGCGTCCAAGTTTTCTGACACCAATCCGAACGCTATCCCCTGAACCCCCATGCTATTTAACGCGGAACGCAACATGTTCGTTGTCGCATCATAGACCTTCCCTGGCTTTAGCGGTTCCCCCTGTGGCTGAACATCGTCGCCAATGACCACGATACCCACTCGAGGACGGCGGTAAACCATGACCTTTGTCCTGCCTGTGGCAGCCATTAGCGCTACAAGCGCGGGCCCGATGAAGGTGCGCCTTCTTGCGATGACATCGCCTGCGTCGTATCCACCTCCTGTTGCGAAGGGTGCAACGATGTCTTCCGCCAAATAACGATCCAATGCCTCGGACAGCGGAACCTCTTCCTTTCCAAGCGGCTCGACCGTGTCAGCAATAGCCCTTAGCGCTTGTTCATAGGGGACCACCAAGCACCTCCTTCATTTTTCAAACTGCTTCGTCATTGATAACGCAAAGTTCATTACAGCTATCTTTTAGCAATACCGAAAAGCCTTTTATTTCCAGAGGGTCAAAAAACTGCCAATTAAAATTCATATCCCGCTGAAGTCAGTTTCTCATGGCAGTCAAAGGGGCGGGGATGCGACCGCCATAGCGAATAAACCTCGATGAATCGAAGTTTTTCACCTCCATCACTATAAGTTCACCAAGCAATCCCCCGAGGTTCACAGTGTCCCCAGGCTTTGCCTCTGGTACGGGTATAATGCGAACCGCAGTTGTCTTGTTGTTCGCTACGCCTATCGCTAGTTCGTCTGCGATAATAGCGGAGATGGTCTCGGGGGGCAGATCTCCAGGCACGGCGACCATATCCAGACCAACAGAGCAGATAGAGGTCATCGCCTCTAGCTTCTCTATGCTAAGGGCACCTGCACGGACAGCATCCACCATACCACTGTCCTCGCTCACTGGAATGAACGCGCCAGAAAAGCCACCAACCGACGAAGACGCCATAAGCCCACCCTTCTTTACTGCATCGGTTAGCAAAAGGAGGGCAGCGGTGGTGCCTGGTGCCCCTGTCCGTTCAATGCCCAAGGCTTCTATGATGTTTGCGACAGAATCACCCTTTGCTGGCGTCGGGGCGAGCGAAAGGTCCACAACCCCAAAAACCACGGGTGGACCAAGCCTCGCCACTACTTCCCGCCCTATAAGTTCCCCAGCCCTCGTGATCTTGTAAGCCATGCGCTTTATGGTCTCTGCAAGCGCCCCAAGATCGATGTGAGATTCTGTGCGTTTGAACCTTTCTATCGCAGAAAGCACAACCCCTGGACCAGAAACCCCAACATTTATGACCGCCTCAGGCTCCCCAACGCCATGCATTGCACCAGCAACAAAAGGATTGTCTTCTGGGGCATTCGCAAGCACAACGAGCCTTGCGCACCCGCTTGCGTTGGTTGTTCGCCTTGCAACCTCTCATATCACCTCGCCCATGACCGCAACAGACTCCATGTTTATCCCCGTGCGGGTCGAAGCAGCATTCACAGATGCGCATACCCGCTGAGTGGCGGAAAGTGCATCGGGGATCGAGCGCATCAACATAGCGTCACCCCTTGTTGCACCTTTGTGAACGAGCGCCGAATATCCAGCGATGAAATCAATGCCTATCGCTTCTGCAGCACGCTCCATCGCAATGGCTGCCCTCACATAAGCCTCCTCTGGTGCCCCCTCGAGCACCAAGGACATCGGGGTTAGGGCGACACGCTTGTTCACGATGGGCACCCCGAACATCTCTTCTACTTCTTTCGCTGCAACGCACAGATTGCGTCCAAGTTCGACAATCCTTTCAAAGATGTAACTTTCAATGGTCGCTGGGTCTTTGGATGGGCAACCAAGCATGTTTATGCCAAGCGTTACTGTGCGGATATCCAGATGCTCTGCTGCTACCATCCGCAATGTTTCCTTGACCTCTTCTGGCTTGTATAGCATCTGTTTAGACCCTGTGCATTGCCTTTAAAATCGCCTCGTGGAATACGACGGTCTCCACGCCCACAGTGCGCCCTGCTGCCTCGACTTTCTCCTTAAATGTCTTGAATGTGAAACCTTCCTTCATGGTCTTCAGGTTCACGACAAATATCATGCTGAAAAAGTCTGAAACTATGGTTTGGCTTATGTCCTGAATGTCTGCCCCGCACTCCGATATTGCACTTGTAAGCGCAGATGCAATCCCTGGCTTGTTTACGCCCGTAGAAACCACTACTGCTCGTGGAGGCTCTTCAGAAATAGCCTGTTCGAGGACCGATGCAATATTTTTATCCTCTGACAAAACTGGACTTGCTACACTTTCAGAGCCGACCTGTCCTGTGATGCTTGCTTGTCCAATGACCTCCTTTGTCACCTCCTCGACGATCTTCCGCACATCCACACCTTTGTTGCCAGTGGCTGGGTCACGAGGGATATCTTCTGCGGATGGCACACTCCCGCCCCCATAAACAACCCTGATCCCCTTTCTCGATGCAAACTCACGAGCGGATGGGGTCAGCACCATGCCTCTCCTCAAGGTCAAAATCCCTTCCTTCGACAAACTTTCAACCTCATCCTCTGTTATGACCTTCTTTCCCATCGGGTTCTCCCACAGCAAAACCATAAACAACAAACCTATCAACTATGGCAACAACCGCGGCGTCAATAGGGAAATGAGGCTTTTCCATAGGCTCGAGGTCTGGCTCCACCGCCACCCTGGCAGCATGACCGTAAGCAATCACTACATCCTCGCCTGGTCCAGCCCCGAGCACATCTGCCACAACAACTCCATCATGGATGCGCAGAGGCTCTGTATCTGGGTTTTTCTTGCCCCCTGTAATCTCGAGCAGGTCGTCCAGATGATAAGGTCTGACAAGAAGAAGCCTGAGCCCATGAAGTCCCTGCCATTTCACGGACGACCAGACTGTTCCAACGACCCTAGCCAAAAACATCGGGCACCCAAAGGCACGCCATTATGATTTTGCACCATTGGCGTGTAATGTCAAATCCTAATGCACTGTCTTGCGTGGAGACCAAAAAGTTTTAGTTTTTGCGGACTCAGGACAGCTTTATGGCAGTGGTTCCAATCTGCTAGTAGAACCCCATAAAAATAGGTTTGAGCAATCCAGCAAAAAAAGCGACAATATCTTGTGATGGGTAGAAGACAATACCTTTACAGGGGAATCATGTGGCTAGGGCTTGGGACGATTACACTGGCGTGGGACATAACGCACGATTTCAACTGGTTTACGATCTGGGTCCTCGGTTTCCCTTTGTCTGTAAGCGCACTTGCGCTGATCTTGGGTGGTGCATATCTATATTACGATCGGCAAATCGCAAAGAACCTCAGGCTTACCGAGGATGAAATCCTGCGCTTTTCTAGCAAGCTCCAAGAAGCCACCCCAGACATATTGAAGATGATTCAAGACAAAGTGCCTGTGCGCGAGATAGCCAAAAAGATTGAAAGCGTCCACGCAATTCCAGAACTCGTTACCCTAAAGTTTATCATTGCAATGGGTGACGCGAGAAAAAAGCATAGTTTCCTACAAGGCGACGAATAGCCATAGGGATTTGCTTGTTCCAGAACAAGAGACGATTTCTTTCTAACCAAGGTCATACCGAGTTTGACTGACGGGGCGAGAGGGGATGGGCGTGTGAGCGCCTTCTTGCTGAAAAAGCCTTTGGCAATCGTGGGGTGCAAAAGATTCTTCGCCTAAGTTTTGATCCTGAATTGCCGAGATTACCGCGTCGAATCATCAAGCCAACGAGGTTTTACATTTTGGCATCAAAAAATGTGGGATGCCTAACAGGTCTTGATAATCTTGCTGATTTTTGCTTATATTTCCCCGTTTCGTTCATTGAAAAGGCGATGGATGATAGTGCTTGGATGAAAGAGGCGATCTGCGAGGCAAAAAAAGCCTTGCCAGCGGATGTCCCTGTCGGTGCAGTGGTAGTGATTGGCGGTGCGATTGTCGGGAGGGGTCACAACATGGTTGAGGCTTTGAACAACCCCACAAGACATGCAGAGGTGGTGGCGATAGAGGAGGCATCCAGGGCGGTCGGGCGTGTAAACCTTGCTCTTGCCACGATGTTTGTGACCTTGGAACCTTGCCCGATGTGTGCGGGAGCCATCGTGATGGCTCGACTTGGGAGGCTTGTATTTGGGGCAAGCGACCCAAGGCAAGGAGCGGTGAGGTCTCTATACACCATCCTATCCGATGCGAGGCTAGGTCACCAGGTTGCTGTGGAGGCGGGGGTACTGGAGGATGAATGCAGGTCGCTTCTCCAGGATTTTTTTCGTTCTTTGAGGCGAAAGGAGAGATGACCGAGTGGACGAAGGTGCAGCACTGGAAATGCTGTGTGCGCGCAAGCGCACCGGGGGTTCGAATCCCCCTCTCTCCGCCTTTTTGGGATAAAGTTTTTTTGGAGAGATGGCCGAGAGGTTGAAGGCGGCGGTCTCGAAAACCGCTGTGGGGGTAACCTCACCGGGGGTTCGAATCCCCCTCTCTCCGCTGTGAGTTGTCGGGTGTGTCCTTGGAAAGAGACCCCGTAGTTGCTGGCAAGTTCTACGAAGGCGATCCAACAAGGCTTGCCTGTTTTATTGGAAGCCACCTTCAAGTTGATGAACACGAACAGGATTGTGGGAAGGTTGCTCTGATTGTGCCACACGCCCCTTACTGGCAATCTGGATTCGTAATGGCTCGGGGTTATGGGTATGTGAAGGACAGCGATATAGCGATTGTGCTTTGTCCAAATCACTCGGGATTGGGGCACAGGGCATCAGTCGCCCATTACGAAAGGTGGCGATGCCCAAGTGGAAGCCTTGATTTTGATGGGATTCTTGCCAGCGCAATTGTTTCCAGGTCTAGCATCTTGAAGTTCGATAATGACGCACACGAAGAAGAACATGCCATAGAGGTCCAAATCCCTTTGCTTCATCACATTAATCCCCAGATGCGGATCGTTCCTATTTGCTTGAAGATGCTGAGCCTCGCAGATTGCGAGGACATCGGAGAAACTATCGCGTGGGTAGTGTCGCAGGAAAAAAGGCGAGTCGTAATCGTCGCCACCTCTGACTTGAGTCATGGCGAGCCTTTTCTGGTCGCACTGAAGAATGACAGACTTGTCATCGAACGGATTCTGCAACTTGATTACGAGGGTCTTTATGAGGCAGTTATAGAGCACGAGATCACTATGTGCGGATTGATCCCAGTAGTGGTGGCTTTGGCTGCTTCACGGAGGCTAGGGGCTACCCGCGCTTACCTTCTTGCTTATTCCACAACTGCCGAGACTAACAATGACCGCTCGTCCGTTGTTGGCTTCGCTTCCATGGTCTTGACCAAAAAGAGCCTGTTCAAGGCGCAGGCGCACTTGACAGAGAAGTGGCGCAACAAGGAGCGGGGTTCTGAAAATCTGTGAGCGACCTGCGAGCCCCTTCGACCAGCAAAAAGTGCCAGGCTAGCCCCGCTTTTCGTATTCGTTCTTAAACCACGCAACAGTCCTTATTAAGCCATCTTTGAATGGCACTATCACCTTGTATCCAAGCCTTTGTTGGGCTAGTTCGATGGAAGCCCTTGTCCTGAAAACATCCCCAGGTCTTGGTTTCGAAAAAACTGGAGGGATATTTTGCTTGGTTTCTTTCGAGACTATGTCGAGGAGTGTCAGAAGGTCATATTCCTCGCCAGACCCAACATTGAATACTGCCCCACCCACAGCGTCCGCCGTCATAGCCAGAATATTGGCACTAACGACATTCTCGACATAAACAAAATCCCGAGACTGCTTCCCTGTTCCGAAGATGATTGGTGCTTCACCCTCGACAAGTGCAGAAATGAACTTGGGAATCACCGCTGCGTAAGGGGAGTTCGGGTCTTGTCTTGGACCGAAGACATTGAAATATCTAAGGCTGACGGTCTCGAGACCATAAGACCTGAAGAAGGTTTGGCACAAATGCTCACCGCTTATCTTGCTTGCTGCATAGGGAGAAACTGGGGATGGCAGGATCGTCTCTTTCTGAGGCAAAACATCAGTGTCCCCATACACCGATGACGAGGACGCAAAAATAAGCCTCTTCACACCTTTTCTGCTTGCCGCCAGAAGCACATTTAGGGTTCCGTCAACATTGATAGCGATGGTCTTTTGAGGCTTCTCTACGCTTTCCGCGACCGACACATGCGCAGCCTCGTGAAAAACGAACTCGCAACCTGCACAAGCATCTGACACTGTGTCGTAATCGCGCACATCACCAGTGATGAAACGGATATGACCTTGAACGCTCGCGAGGTTTTCCATCTTCCCTGTGCTCAGATTGTCAAGCACGGTGACATCGTGACCAACGCGAACAAGGGCTTCAACCAGGTGGGAACCGATAAAACCTGCACCGCCAGTGACCAATACTCTAGCCATATCGCCTCCTTTCAGGAGTCAGCAAAAGCTCTTTTATCGTAAGTCACTATTCGACAAATGGGCAACATCGCAGCGCAACGGCAACAGATGAGAGGACAAGATGATAGAATTCATGGTGCGCAGGAGACTCACCACATGGTGACACTGATCTTTTGCAGTATAAAAACATGTCGCACGCGGAGTGCTGCCCGTAAACAGCATGGTGTCGCGAGGAACTATTCAGTTCCATCTCACAGGCGTTGAACACCAAAATCAAAAAACTAAGAACAGTTGAGAATTGTCAATCTCAAGGTGAAACGACCTTGGCGAAAAGGGCGATTAATTAAGTGACAGATGCGCTCATCTTGCCACTGCCCGCGGGAGTGGCGAGGGGAGGCGAGCCTTGGGTGGGTCTATGGCGGGCGCATGAGAAATGCGGAGGCTTTAGTCTGTCGAGCGGCTGGACCGCGGGGGAGGCTCCATGGGGGGCCGGGGGGTGGCGGTCGGTGAGGTGTGACCATAGGGGGTGGGGGTGAATTTGGCGTAGATAGGCGGTCGGTGAGGTGTGCGTTGGCATGAAATAGAGTGGACAAAGTCGAACATCGTTTGACGATTCTCTAGAAAGCGCCAAAAGGGTATTTCAGAAAAGACTCCACATCGAGTGAGTTCATAACCGATCTTCGCTCCTAATGGACTTTTACAGCAGATATCGCGCAAAAGCCATCGCTGTTTATCGAAACCGACTCCACACCCCTTACTAGTCAGTATTGTGGGTCTCTAGTTTCTGTTGCGAACAATGTCCACTGACATGCCCGCTCACAAAGCGGTATCACCAGGTAGTCTAAAACAAAAGTCAAAACCACCTGTGAACATATTGAAAAACCATAAATCACGCCGTCCTCTCCAAGACCAAACTACGACCTGACAGACATTTGCTCAGATCAGTGGCGCTTCAACCAGGAATCACGAAGACACCTCTGGGTCTAACGAACGACCCAGGAACAAAACCGTCTTTGTTGGCATGTCAACGATAGCAAAGATGAACGGGCGGTCAACGACCATGTGGAATGGCTCGCGCGGTGGATAACTAGTCCCCACAAAAACAACAGCGGTCGCCCCAGCCGCCTCTGTCCCTTCCTCATCAACCTTCAGGAATGTCTGATGAACAACATCGCCGATGAAGAGTTCCCCTGTCTCGGAAATCCCTGTGAAATCCGCATCAGGCGAAAACGGAGTCTTCATTCCAAGCGCCACCAGCGCATCCTTCATTGATATTTTCATCTCCATGTCTATGTGTGGCAAAGCGACCGTTCCTTCCTCCTGACGCAACCCCCCGATTATGTCAAGAAGTTTCTTGCCATCCAAACTTTCTTCCACAAAGCCGAACTTATCTGGCGCGGGAAGCAAGATAAACATACCGACTTGCTTCCCAACATAGGGCAAGAACAAAGCCTCATAGTCGTCTGTCTTTGCGTGCAAAGCCTCATTGAGCTCATCAGAAAACATCATCTTCACAATCTTCGTGCTTCCGTCCAGCAAGGTGAACTCTGCATCGCTGGTCTTCTTCGGGTCGAACTTTGCAAGCCACCCTGCCTTGAAGTAGATGGCATTCGTTAGCACCATCCTTGTCATTTCCGTGATTGACCCTGGTCCCAAAAGGTCTTTTATGCGCCCATAGGTCTCATCCTCGACCCATTTGTTTATCAGAAGCCTCGCCCCTTCCGCATCATGCAAAAAATCAACAAGCCACAACCCAGCCCCGTAGTTCATGGCAAGCAGGTCTAGGTAAGTGCTTTGGAAAGGATAGCCTTTCTGTCCCCATATCGCGTTCACTATGGCAAGTTTAAATGGCTCGCCTTCATCCACATGGACATCTGCCCGTGATTCCAATGTCTGGTCGAGTAAGTTGAATGCAGGGTGTAGCCTTTCCTGAGGCAAAGAGAAATGCAGAGTCTGTGCCATCTCGTCTGCTGTCTTGCCCTTTGCGCCTCCATAAGCCTCGGCAAGCGCAATGCTTATGCTCAATGGAGATATGAAGATATTCTTCTTCGACAAGGCAAGATACTTGTATGCGTCAACAGCAAACTGCGCATTTCCCAAAGCCAGTGCTTCCATTTCCTGCTCGGGCACGCTGGGGTTCTTGACCCTTTCCAGCGAGGACTTCATCTCTTGCAAATCCTGAGTGCCTGGTGGAACGCCATTCGTTTCCCCGCCGCAATACAAGGCGAAGCACACCAAGAAAAAGATCGTTGCTCTAACCTTCATAAAACACCTCCTTTCGAAAAGCATTTCAAAAAGCCTTTGCCTGCCCTGGCAACGCTCATTCACTGTGTGAGCAACAATCGTGCCAGCACGACATCTTCTGAATGCCAAGTAATTTCAAGGTGTTACAGGCACTTGGAGACCCTTTGTGATGACCATCTATGACACGGATGTCACACTGCCAATCACTTACTCCCTGCAGTCTATCCGAACACACGAGACTAGTCCATGACCCTCTCGTATCTTAAACCCCCTGCTTCCAGAACGAGCGGTTCTTTGGTTTTCTTGTCTAGCAACACCGTGTAAGTTCCACAATCGCCCTTTACCTCCCACCATTCAACCTCGGTTTTCGAACCGCTGCTCAAACTTATCTCCTCGCTCTTTAGCATCTCGACCTTAGCTTTTCCAACCGCGTCTGGCTCGACAGAGACACAGGTGGTCTCTCTCTTATTTCCGAAGTTTATCAAGACCCACGCAAGGTGAGGTTCTCTTTGACCCAGTGGACGGGCATCCCCTACCTTGCCCAAATCGCGAACCTTAGCCCTATCAGGGCTTCCACGCTCGTATCGAACCTTCAAGACCCCTTGATAGTAAAACACCATCCAGTAATCCTCTCTTTTCCCCACCTTTGCCCATCTCTTAAACCTTTTCACCACGCCGTCCTTAGCCATCTCACCATAAGACCTGCTGGACGCCTTCTGCTTCTTTGTTGGCTTAGTCGTGCCTTCATAGAACCCTGACACCACATAAAATGTTTCTTCACCTACAGCAACGGCTATCTTGCTCCATCCAACATGCTCGCCACCCCTGAAAACCTTAAACAGCATCAGTTTTTCCTGCGAATACGCTACCGCGGGCAATAACAAAACGAGCATAACTTCAACAATGCAACGGCGCATAGGCCATCCCAAGATCCGACTAGATCATAGCGTGTATTGCTTATTATGCAAAGAACTTTGGTCTTGCGCTGTATCGCCCAACCCCCTTTTTTGTTTGTCCAACCTTTCTCTCGAGTTTGTTAAGCGCCCAGGACTTAATACCACGAAAGGCTCGAGACACATAACAGAAAGAGCACAGATGCGATGGCTTTGCTGGCAGATGGATGAGAGACGCAAGCCCTCGCAAAACAGGTGGGAAACGGATTCCCCTTTTTTGTTAGGATTGCAACAAGCCCTTAGAAGCAAGATTTTCTATTGGCAACTTTGCGTCAATCTGTTTTTTTGCCTTCTCGTGCCCACTTGCTAAAATATTATTGGCTTTTCGAGGTGCTTCTATGAGAGGGATTATCTTTTTGTCCCTGCTGATGGTCATTTTTGCGTCCTGTGGGCGTGACCTGGAATACACGCCACCAGCCCGAAGCACTCTGGACTACGGGGCAACATCCAAGCAAGCCTATTTCGGGATGTCACCTAGTTTCCACTTTTCGAAGGATGTGATAAGCCCAACTAAGGATGCTGTGCAACCCACAGACGCGGGGCAGGAGGGCATCAGCACTTTTGACCTCTGAGCCTGGCGGTTTCTTGAAAGGGACTGATGAGCAATCGAAGTCTTCTTCTATTTAGTTTTTTGTTCGGCGTAAATGTTTTGTTTCAGTTTGCCTGTCGCCATGTCCCAAGCGACAGAAGTTCGCCTGAGAGCGCATATGCCTATTACCAGGAACTTCTGTCAAAAGGCGATTACGAAGGGATTTATTGGCTACTTACAAAGGAGATACGCGACCAGATTGACAAGACCCATGCCAACATAAACGAGGCTGTGCGTCTGGTCGAGAGGGAATACCCCTTAGCCTTGAAATCAGAAGCACTGTCCATGATTGGCACCGAGGATTTGCGCAATGCGGAAACCCCCGCCAAGTTTTTCGTTGCACTGATCGCCAGCACAGGCAAAAAACCCACGAAACTTTCGACGACCGACCGTCTGGCACTGAATATTAGAAAGGTGCAGAGGACGCCCCTGGGCACTTACGAAGTCCAGACCGTGGGCGGTCAAAGGGTCGAGTTCACTCTTGGGTCGGACGGGCTTTACTATCTTGTCCCTGACAAGCACGACCTGGCTACGATAAAGGCTCAACTTATAAAGTCCATCGAGGTCTTGGAAGAGACCAAAAAGAATGTGAGGTCTTTTGGCACGCACAAGCCGTAGAATATTCATTTTTCCACTTCTGTTCGCAGCCTGCGCATCGGTGAAGCCGCTCGAAACACGACCACCTGTCGCAACGGTTATCGCAACAGGGAGGCTACCTGCAGAAGAACCCAAGGCACCAGAGACCCGACAACCACGACAACCACAGGTCCAGCAAGACAAGGTGAGGATCGCCTTCTTGAACCTTGACGGCGAGCCAGTAACCATTACATTTCAGAGGCGCTCACGCTCCATCGGCAGTGCCACCCGAGGGCAACTCGAAAATCCTAACTGCATCCCCGAGCGTGGTGCTGGGTTTATTTCGATTTCTAAGGCTAAATGTGGCACAGACGAGACCATAGCACTCATAACCTATGCGGTTTCCGAACTGATGCGACGATACCCCGACACTGTGCCGATGGTCATTGGCGCGATTTCCGACGCTGACGGAGGGAGAGTGCGACCTCATCGCTCCCACCGTTCTGGACGAGATGTGGACATTGGATACTTTGCCAAAAACAATCAAAAACTTACAGCCTTTGTCAATATCCCGTTCGACCAGATTGATTTTGAAAAGACCTTCTTCGTAATGGCAACCCTCATAGCAACGGGAAGGGTTGATTACATCTTCGTGAACTACGCTTTACAAAAGAGTTTTTACGAAACAGCAAAAGCCTTCGGATACGATGACCAGCAACTAAGTTATATATTTCAATATCCGCGGGGTCGAAAGGCACGGGTCGGGATTATAAGGCACGCTAAGGGTCATCTGCGCCATTTCCATGTCCGTTTTTCTTGCCCTATCGGCGATGATGCCTGCGTGCCAGAATAGTCACTGAAGGTCTGCAAGGTGCTTCACAAAGTTACGAACCTGATACTGATTTAGCAAGAAGACAGTGCCTTTGAAGTCGCGTTCTGTGTCCGTCTCTGCATAAGGGTCACCATCCTTCTTTTCGCTCGCTATCTTCAGGCGATGCACTGCCCCCTCCTTTGTTTTCACAGTTACTACGGTTTCAGGCTTTCCTGCGATTCCAGGCTTTTTGTCATCCGCAAAAGACTTCACTGAGAGATTGGCAAGGGAACTCGTCATGCTCTGCACTTTGTCTTCTTTCAAATCTGTCGTTTCTTTTGGCGAAAGTGCCTTGAAAACATCTTTCCCTTCAGCATTAGTCATCTTTACAAGTTTCAGCGTCTCATCTTTGTGTACAACCTCGATGTCCACGATATCCTGCGCAGAAAAATCGAACACCACTTTATTCCTGAAATCTTTTGGTTCTTTCTTGAACCTATCCGCCATCCATGACTGCACAGTCATGACATCGGGATAACCCGAAACAGATGCATAGAAGTTACCTTTTTCCCCTTCTACTTCCTTCCCAATACGCAGTGTCTTTGTCCCCCCATCTTTTGTTGTCACTGTAACGGTTGTCACGGGGTTGTCCAGACCTGTCCCGCCCTGCTTTACCGCCTGCGCACTCAAGAATTTGGCAACCTGAAACTGCTCGATGTCTCTGAGCAGTGCCTCTACCTGCGACTTTCCCAACGGGAAGTTCGCTGGCTCTGTCGCCCTATAACCTTTTTCTGAACGCACGATAGCAATTGTTTTGCCGTTATGCGTCAATCTAACGCTTTGTATATCTTCCTGTCGAACCCCGAACACCTTCTTGTCCCGCAAATCGCCAATACCCTTCACGATTGACTCTCTTGTCCATTTCGATATCTTTGCAAAACCATCTACTTCATCCACTTTAAGATAACCGTTGTCATCCTTCACTTCGCTGACAATAAATCCTACATGCCTTCCATCGTCCAGCGTCAACTCGACACGCACGCTCTCTTCGCCAGTAGCCACACCTTCAGGCAGGCTGTCCACATATTCTTGCGCCCAGATGTGGGCGATCGAGGACACGAAGGACTTTATATCGCCCGCCTTGTAACCTTCAGGCTTTTCTATTTTCCAGTCCTTTTCCTTCTTCTTCTCTTTCTCGCCCTCCTCCCCTTGTTCCTTCCCTTCAGTTTTCTGTTCTGATACGGGTTTCTCGACCGCAGCAAGCACGATCTCCCTCGATTCGACCTCTTCCGCTTTTGGGTTCTTGATCACGACCTTCGAAACATCATCGCTCTCGAAATCGAACACCTTCTTCTCTCTAAGCCCTTTTATGCCTTCTTCGAATGGACGCCTCAGGTCTTTACCTATGACCCTGTAAGCAATAGGCGAATCAACGAGCCTTACAAATGTATCCCCCTCCCCATACTCCCCAACTGGTTTTTGCACACTTCCGATTTCTACAGCTGTAAACAAGGTCTCGCCTTGATACAACTTCAACACCACCCTGGTCTTATCCTCCAGCCCAAAGGCTTTTAGGTCCTGTCCCTCGATCTTCGTGCCCACGACAGAACGAAGCCCATCTTTGAAAAGT
>Ga0123519_10007256_pt1 | contig 17219 bp, 12 predicted proteins | sample YelNatPaOPRAMG02_FD_87396 | JGI IMG/M metagenome (GOLD analysis project Ga0123519, IMG submission 87396) | Hot spring microbial communities from Yellowstone National Park - Yellowstone National Park OP-RAMG-02 (version 2) | ecosystem: Environmental > Aquatic > Thermal springs > Hot (42-90C) ... | reverse complement strand
GAGAGGCAACTTCACCGCGAAGACATGGCCAATATGTTCATTATGATAGCCGAGCGATTTGAGCACAGCGCCATATTCTTGCATCCAAACCCGGGTAGCATGGAAGAAGTTCTCCGGCTGATCGATATTATAAGGGAAAAGTCGGGAGATAAGTATTTCCTGATGCTTCACGGAGATGCAACTTTCGGCATTCCGAGCGGTGGGTCAATGGCGGATTTCAGTTATCGCATCGCCGACGACCCCGATGGGCTACATCGAGAGGCAACCGCAATGGTGGATAGCGCTCTCGCTCGCGCGGAAGAATTCAAAAAACATGGCGGTCTGGACGGGTTTGCTTTGTGCGCAGATTATTGCTTAAACACCGGTCCGTTTCTAAGCCCGTCACTCTTTTCGGAGTTCGTGACGCCGTATCTCGCACGCCTTATTCAGGGCTACAGAGATATGGGATTCTATACTATCAAGCATACCGATGGAAACATAATGCCGATCCTTGATCAGCTTGTTCAGGCTAACCCGCACGCGCTGCACTCGCTTGATCCACAGGCGGGAGTAGACATCGCCGAAGTCAAGCGCCTGTACGGAGATCGAGTCTGTTTGATCGGCAACGTTAATTGCGGCCTGATGGATACGGGAACTGATGAAGAGGTGGTCGAATCTGCACGCTATGCCCTAAAACACGGCATGCCCGGTGGAGGCTATATTTTTTCGACCTCGAATTGCATCTACACAGGAATGCGATTAGCAAGATACGAATTGATGTTGGATGTATGGCGGAAGGAAGGAAACTACTAAGGTCGGTGCTGTAAAGATTTTGACAGGCCGTCCTTCCGCTTATATACTACCATCAAAGCTGCATACAAGCGGAGGCAAAACGCTGTGAATGGACAAACCACTTCTGGTTGGACGTCAGGAATATCTGAGCTTTTCTGGCTGCTGATAATTTTATCTTTTATTCTGCCTATGATAAAGCAGCGATTGCTGATAGCAGCCAGGCTACGGTTGATCGACAGATTGGAAAGAAAACGAAATTCGCGCGTCATTACGCTTATTCATAGACAGGAGCAAATGGCGCTTTTCGGAATCCCGTTTTTCAGATATATCGATATTGAGGATAGCGAGGATGTTCTGAGAGCAATACGACTTACGCCGCCTACTATGCCCATTGACATCGTTCTTCACACGCCTGGCGGACTGGTATTGGCAAGTGAGCAGATCGCTCTTGCGCTCAGGGCACATGAGGCTCCTGTTACCGTGTTTATTCCGCACTACGCAATGTCCGGCGGAACAATGATTGCACTCGCTGCCAACAACATAGTGATGGATCGTAACGCTGTCATGGGACCCGTAGACCCTCAGCTCGGAGAGTATCCAGCAGTGTCGGTGCTTTCCGTCATTGAGCGAAAGCCAGTAAGCGAAATCGACGACAAAACTCTGATTATGGCAGACATTAGCGAAAAGGCTATTCGGCAAGTAAGGTCGCTTCTTAAATACATATTATTGGAGAAGTTTGACGAAGAACGCGCCGAAGAGCTTGCAACGATCCTGAGCGAAGGACGCTGGACGCATGATTACCCTATTACTGTGGAAGAACTCCGAAACTTCGGACTGCCGGTATCCACGGAGATGCCGGCAGAGGTCTATGCACTAATGGATTTGTATCCTCAGCCTGTCCAGAGACGTCCGAGCGTGGAATATGTACCTATTCCCTACGAACAGCCTACCACACCGACACGTCCGCCTCACAGTCCGCATCGTAGGCACAACAGCGTAAGCAGATAGGTTGTTTCGTAAACAATGCAACTGAATTCAGCTTCACAAGCGATAACTGCCCAGGTTAAACTGTAGTTTAGCCTGGGATCTTTGTTGCCTGCCCAGTTAATGCGTTACAAATAGAGGGAGAAAGTTGGGATTGTCAAAGCGTTCGATTGATATTCAGGTCTATGAGCAAGAGATCCTGCCGTGGCTTCCGCATCAGATTATTGATTGCCACGTGCACATCGGTCTTAAAGAGCATTGCGGCGCGATCACACCCGAACGCATTGCAAATAACTGGGCAATTGAAGTTGGAGCGGATCAATCGTGGCAACAGCTCAGGAATGCCCTTGATATGTTGTTTCCAGAGCAGGAAGTGCATGTACTGGCGTTTGGTGTACCGTTTCGGGAAGTAGATCTTGTACAAAACAACGACTATGTGTTGCGCGGTGTGCTGGACGCAGATAATCGAGCATTTGGGCTGTTTGTGACAAGACCGGAATGGGATGCTTCACTCATCGAACTTGCGATGTCACGAGGATTTGTGGGCATCAAGCCCTACCCTGATCTGGCACCGCATACGAATGGAGAACCCAGCATTTTCGACTTCTTGCCACACGAGCACCTGCGAGTGCTCAACGCATGCGGCGGCATACTCCTTCTACATCTTCCGCGAAAAAGACGACTCGGCGACCCGGATAACGTTCGCGAGCTGATCGAGATTCACGATACGTATCCGAATGTTAAGATCATCGCAGCTCATATCGGTAGGTCGTTCTGTTTGCCAACCGCCCAAAAAGGGTTACCACATTTCGTCGAATATCCTCGAGTTTTCTTCGATACTGCTGCAAATCTCAATGCAGATGTGTTTCAGTACGCTTTGGAAATCATCGGACCAGATCGCATACTCTACGGAAGCGACCTGCCAATCACTCTTATGCGAGGAGTTCGCGAACATGTGGGAGAGACCTACATCAACTATACCGACGCACCTTATTCTTGGAATATAAACAGGAAAAGCCCTGACGAAGAAGCAAAGTATACGTACTATCTCTACGAAGAGATAAAGGCGCTAATTAAAGCAGTAGAGCGAGCGGGACTGGGAAGAGCCGAGTTCGAAAAGATTATGCACACCAATATGGCTGCGCTGCTTGAAGACAGTGTGGACAAGCGAAAAAGTTCTTAAAATGCAAAGCGGTAGTGGATGGATTATTTCAAGGCGTGATTTCTTGAAAACCGGTGCAGCAGTTGCCGGTTTGGCATTAGCATCTAACTTTGTTTCAGCGAAGGAGGCTGATATGGAGACATCAGGAAAGAAGATAAGAATCGGAGTAGTAGGCGGAGGTTTCGGCTGCTCGTTCTATTGGCACAAGCATCCAAACTGCGTTGTGCAGGCTGTGAGTGATCTGCTGCCGGAGCGACGCGAGGCACTTAGAAACACCTACCAATGTGACAACGTTTATGACTCTTTGGAAGAACTCATCAAAGATAAGAACATTGATGCTGTAGCAGTGTTTACCGGCGGTCCTGACCACGTGCGACATTCTGTGGCGTGTTTGAAGGCCGGCAAACATGTCATCTGCGCAGTTCCTGCCGCTATGACTATGGAAGATTGTCAGCTCCTCAAAGAAACCGTCGAGCAAACCGGTCTGACGTATATGATGGCAGAGACAAGCTACTACCATCAAGCCATGATATCTGCCAGGCAGTGGTACAAGGAAGGAAAGTTTGGCGAGATTTACTATACCGAAGCAGAGTATCTTCACGCCGGAATGGAGCACGTGCTATGGTACGATAAGGACGGCAAGCCTACCTGGCGACACGGACTTCCTCCAATGCTGTATCCTACGCACTGCACTGCCTTTCTTGTCGGACTTACAGGCGAACGGCTGACGGAAGTTACCTGTCTCGGATGGGGCGATAATGATCCCATTAACTTTCCTAACGCCTACAATAACCCATTCTGGAACGAAACGGCATTCTTCAAGACAGACAAGGGGCATCCGTTCCGAGTCTCTGTAAACTGGCGCGGAGCTTTTGGCGGATGCGAGCGGGCCCAGTGGTATGGCACCAAGATGAGCTTCTTTGAGCCTCATCCAAACGGCATAGGTCCCGTCATACGGCGAGTAAGTGGCGCTATGGAAAAAGACAGCGGCGGGTTCGAACGAGCAGCGGCAGAGTTCGAGAAGTATGAACAGCCCGAATGGTGGAAGACTGACATGCTGCCCGAATCCCTTCGCGTAGACAGTGGCCATGAAGGCTCTCACACGTTCCTTACTCACGAGTTCATAGATGCGCTTATAAACGAACGCAAACCGGCAATTGATGTCTACGAAGCTCTGGCTTACACGGCTCCAGGCATAGTGGCACACCAGTCGGCACTAAAAGACGGGGAGATGCTGAAGATTCCGAGCTTCGACAAATCCAGATAGCTTGCCTGCAAAGAGGGATGCCTAAATCTGTGGGTTCAACTGTAGAGTGCGACAAGGCTTTGTGACTCACCGCACAAAGTATGTTTGACAAGTTGGGCTGTTCGCGATATTATCTATTCGAACGAGCTGACCGGACAACCGGAGGCCGGTAGGATGTGAAGTGCATTCGGGCATCCTGCCGGCCCCTTTCAGTAGTGGAGGGAATAGATGAGCGAAGACAAGAAGCGACACGGCATTGAAACGGCCGCCTTGCATGCAGGCCAAATTCCGGATCCAACAACAGGAGCCAGGGCCGTACCGATCTACCAGACCACATCATATGTGTTCAACTCTGCAGAACATGCGGCGAACCTTTTCGCACTTAAAGAATTCGGCAACATCTACACTCGCATGATGAATCCAACCACCGACGTGTTGGAAAAGCGATTAGCGGAGTTGGACGGGGGCACAGGTGCGCTTGCAGTATCTTCTGGACAGGCTGCAATCACGCTGGCAATTCTAAATATAACTCGCGCTGGCCAGAATATTGTGTCTACCAGCTTTCTTTACGGCGGAACTTATAACCTCTTCCACTACACATTCCCCAAGATGGGAATAGAAGTCCGGTTCGTAGACTCGTCCGATTTGAGTCAGATAGAATCGGCCATTGACGAAGACACCAGACTTGTTTATATGGAGTCTATAGGCAACCCCAAGAACAACGTTGATGACTACGAAGCAATCGCTGAAATTGCTCATAAGCACGGCATACCGTTTTTTATCGACAACACGGTAAGCCCTCCTCCGTTGCTGCGACCAATAGACCACGGCGCAGATGTGGTGGTATATTCGCTTACAAAGTTTGTAGGCGGGCACGGGACTTCCATCGGAGGAGCGATTGTTGACTCAGGAAGGTTCGACTGGGCAAACGGCAAGTTTCCTGAGCTGGTAGAGCCTGACCCGTCGTATCACGGAATGAGTTACTGGGAAGCATTTGGGCTCCACGAGAAGGCTGTGGTGCCGGGGATCGCTTATATCATCAAAGCACGCGTACAACTCTTGAGAGATTTAGGTCCTTGCTTGTCTCCGTTCAACGCATTTCTATTTCTGCAAGGGCTGGAAACTTTGCCTCTTAGGATTCGCCAACACTCAGCGAACGCCTTGGCGGTAGCTCAATGGCTGGAGCAACATCCGGCAGTGAACTGGGTAAACTATCCAGGGCTTCCCAGCCATCCGGATCACGAACGGGCTAAACGATATTTGAAGGAAGGATTCGGCGCGATTATCGGGTTTGGCATCAAGGGAGGGCGAGAAGCCGGAATAAAGTTGATTAACTCGGTCAAGCTGCTTTCCCATCTGGCTAATATAGGTGATGCTAAAAGCTTGATAATACATCCGGCGTCAACCACTCATCAGCAGCTTACGCCTGAAGAGCAGCTCTCGACCGGAGTTACAGAAGACTACGTGCGCTTGTCGATTGGCCTTGAGAGTGTGGAGGACATTATTGCAGACCTAGACCAGGCATTGAAAGCAAGCCAGGAGTAGTAAAGAGGCTGAGAGTGAGGAACGAGGAAGAGAGAGCCAACGAAAAAGAGCAAGTGGCAAGAAGTGCTGATTCGAAGTTGCTCTCGTACTTTTCGGCTCTCGAATCCTCAGAGTCCCAGGCTCTCAGGCTTCCGGTTGACCCGGAACGTACGGTAGCAGTATTGATGAGCGGCGGCGTGGACTCCAGTACGGCGGCAATGCTGTTAAAACGCGACGGCTGGGAAGTAGTGGGGTTCACTATGAACATTCCTATGGCTCAGGGATGTGACTACCGCCGCTCGTGCTGCGGAATCGAAGCCGCTTACGTAGCAAAGCACCTTGGTATACCGCATTATTTCATCGACGTCCGCAAAGCGTTCGTTGATCTCGTGATTGAGCCGTTCCGACGCGCCTATGAGCGTGGCGAAACCCCTAGTCCATGCGTAGACTGCAATACTGTTATAAAGTTCGGACTGGTGTGGGACTTTATAGAAGAAAAGTTTGGCATACGCCGAATGGCAACCGGGCACTACGCACGCGTGGTGCGTTTTGACGGAACGGCTCGTCTGGCAAGGGCAAGAGATCTTAAGAAGGACCAGAGCTACTTCCTTTACGGCATCTCAGCACGTCGTCTACAAGATCTCTTGCTCCCTGTAGGCGAACTCACCAAGCAGGAGGTGCGTGACCTTGCGCGTCAGGCAAAACTGCCAGTTGCCAGAAGACAAGAGAGTATGGAACTTTGCTTTGTAGGCGAAGGGGATTACCGCAAAGCCCTGGAAGCACAGCAAAAGGAGGGTCCGATACTTGATATGGCCGGTAGAGAAATAGGTCGTCACAGCGGTATTGCCAATTTTACCATAGGCCAACGCAAGGGGATCGGTATTGCTGCCGGAAAACCTCTCTATGTCGTTCGAATTGATGCCCAAAATAACAGCATTACCGTAGGCGAATGGCACGAGGTCTCTCGTCGAGATGTGAGAGCCAAAGAGATAAACGTGCTGGTTCCTGAAGAGCTTCAAGTAGGAGCCAGACTTTTTGGGAAAATCAGGTCCCAAGGAGAACCTGCTGCTTGTGTGGTAACCGAAATCGGTGACGATTTGATTGCAGTGGAGTTTGACCGAGCGCAGTTTGCTCCCACACCTGGACAAAGATTAGTGCTCTACAATGAACAAGGTCATGTAATTGCAGGCGGCGTAATCTGTTAACTTCATCACCGGCGGATTTGAAAGTTGAAGCTGCCCAATTCCGACGACTTTGGGTGTTCACCACCTGACACTTAGCGCTTTTTTGCTCGTCTAAATGTAAATGCTGAATCTGCTGTGTGTTGAGGAGAGAAAAGAAGGTATGAAAGAAGGCGTGCTGACCAGACGAGAGTTCCTCAAACTCGTTGGGACGAGTTCCGCAACTCTGGCGATCGGAAACGGACTGGACGCGGCGTTAAACGAAAAAGGACGCCGACCAAATATTTTGATTATTCTCGCCGATGATCTTGGTTATGCCGAACTGGGATGCCAGGGCAATAAAGACATTCCGACACCTAATATTGACTCTATCGCAAATAACGGTGTGCGATTCACGAACGGTTATGTTTCGTGTCCTGTCTGCAGCCCCACACGCGCCGGACTGATGACCGGGCGATACCAGGAAAGATTTGGACACGAGTTCAATCCAGGCCCGCCAGCTACCGTAGATAAGGAATTTGGCTTACCCTTAACAGAAACCACAATTGCTTCCAGGCTGAAATCGGAAGGATATGTTACAGGTTTGGTCGGAAAATGGCACCTAGGCTACGAGGAAAAATTTCTGCCGCTCAACCGTGGATTCGATGAGTTTTTCGGCTTTCCCGGCGGCGCGCATAGCTATATAGATAGCTCGGCCGATGCAAAGAATCCAATAATGCGAGGTATGAAACCGGTCGAAGAGAAAGAATATCTAACCGACGCATTCTCACGCGAGGCAACATCATTCATTGAGCGACACAAGAACGAGCCGTTCTTCCTATACTTGGCGTTCAACGCGGTGCACTCACCGCTTCAAGCACCGGAAAAGTACCTCAAGCGATTCTACGGCATCACTGACAACAAGCGACGGACGTTCGCCGCGATGCTCTCGGCAATGGATGACGCGATCGGCAATGTGCTCCAAACGCTGAGGAAGAACAAGCTCGAAGGGAACACGCTGATATTCTTCTTGAGCGACAATGGTGGCCCAACTCAAAGCACCACTTCTCGAAACGATCCGCTACGCGGCTTTAAGGCTCAGGTCTATGAAGGAGGCATCAGAGTGCCATTCTTGATGCAGTGGAAGGGAAAGATACCAGCGGGCATTGTCTACGACAAACCGGTGATATCTCTCGACATTGCGCCAACCGCACTAGCGGCTGCCGGAGCCAGGATCGCTGATTCCAAGTTCGACGGTGTAGATTTAATACCGTATCTGAAGGGTTCGGACACTCCACATGAGATTCTCTACTGGCGGTTCGGACCTCAATACGCAATTAGGAAGGACAACTGGAAACTGTTGAAGACAGCGAACGGCAAGCCAGAGTTGTATGATCTTGCTGCAGATATCAGCGAGACGAACGACCTCGTCGAGAAGAATCCAGAGAAGGTGAAGGAGCTTCAGGCGCATTACGAAGCGTGGAACGCCCAGCTTGCGGAGCCGCTTTGGGGAAGCACACAAAAGAAACAAGCACGCCCGAAAAACAAAACTAAAAATTTGGCAGGCTAGCAATCTTGGTCCGTGCATAAGTAACTTCAAAAGCTATGTGTCCGCAAGGTTGCTTTAGTGGTGTTGGTTTTTAAACTTGTCGTGTTTTTGCGCTTCCGAAATACCAGCACATACTGGTGGTGTATATTAGACACAAAAGCATGGGGTATGCCGTATGGGTAGAGATTCTTGCTGTCTTGTACGAGAATCGTGATTCCTTCCAGGCTGAATCCAACCGATTCCACCAACCGGCTGATATCTGCGTGATAGGCTACGAACCTCGACTTGTGGCGGAAGTCTGAGACAATTACAGCCATGTAGCGCCGAGGCTTTAGCACTCTCGAACACTCAGCAAACACTTTGCTCAGCTCTTCAAGGAACTGCTCATAGCTTTCGCAGTTGCCAAGGTCGTCGGGATAGTCGGAATAACGCGTATTTAGCCCTTTGGCCTTACGTTCAGCCTTTACTTTATGATCCTTATCCTTGCGCAAGATCGTCCAGTAAGGCGGGCTGGTAACTATGAAATGAAAATGTTCGTCAGGAAGAGAGCGCATTACGTCGCGCGCATCGCCTATAATCACTTCCTGACGAACCGATGTTGGCCCAACAAAAGATTCATGCTCCCATTCCTGAATCCGCTTTCGAGCAACATCAGCCCAGTATTCCACCAACTCGATACCGGTTCCTAATCGCCCGCATTGAGCACAGGCAACCAAAGTCGAACCGCTGCCAACGAATGGGTCTAGCACTCTTTGCCCAGCCTTTGTGAAGAACCGGATTAGCCGAATCACATCCGACTCCGCAAAAGTGGCCGGATGCTGGGCCTTTAGCTTGTCGCGCTGAGGAGGACGGCTGAACCAGACACTTTTGGTCTCGATCATCCACTCTGTGTTCGAAAGATCGTTAAGAGTATTCCGAGGATCGGGCCGAGGGTCGAATGTTGAAGAAACATTCCGTCCCTCCTCCTTCTTCCCTCTCTCCTCTAATGCATCTCTACTTCGCATGTGCCGATGCCGGGTCTGTAGAAATTGAACTGAACGTTCGGGTGAAGCGAGAGGAGCGACATCGGAACAGAAGAATCAGCGATCCTCTTGCTTATCATGAGCGTAGTCAGACGCTGGCCGAACGGATTATCATGGGTGCCGGCGTGCCATATCGAAACCCTTTCCGCCTGCCAGGTTTGCACCGGTCCCACCGTAACAGCTTGATTCGGAACCAAGTCCACTTTGCCTCCGCCTGATGTACGCGCATTCTGCATAATCGTCACTGGATGCAGGTCTACCACACGCGTGTTAAGTTTGAGGTATTCTTCTGGGGATGGGGGTTCGTCCTTATATGGCCCCTCGCGTTTCACAGGATCGTTGAACGCCCAATGCTTGATGTCGCCTTGTCCACCCTGCATCACTGCACACCGAACGCCATTCCAACTCTTGATATACTCACTTGGATCAGCCTTTGGAAAGTGCAGGTTTTTCTCCGGCATCGCAAGCTCTGGCCTGATGCGGTTAAAACAGAGTTCGCGGTCGGTTCTTGCAAATGAGAGCGGATGATCTTCCGAGACTTCTTTTCCGTCAAGTACCCACTCGTCCATTCCCCAAAAGTGAGCATCCAGTTTGCCAAGATTGATATCGAGCGCGTTCACCAGACGAGCGACCAGCGGAAGTTGTTCGGTTGGCCCAATAGGTCCGCATATCCCTACAGGATTGTCCGGCGTTGATTGACGCCATGCTTCTATATACTCAAGCGCCTCGGCAAGGTAGAATTCTTCGAGGGTATCGTATATCACAACCTTAAATCCCTCGCGCGAAAGGCCGAGCATATCTTCAGGCGTGAGCTTTGCCGCGTCATCAAGCAGCTCTTTGTCCAGGGTGGTATAGTCCCACCAATCGGGTGCAATTTTGCTAAGCGGTCTAGGCATAGATTCATCTCCTATTTATGGCTTACTATCATCAAGTATGTAGCCGGAACTGCGAGCAATCGAAAAAAATATTAGCACACCAGCATCGACACTGGCTGCAACGGCTATTTCAAGGACAACGTCATCAAGCTTTGGTAGTATGGCTCAACGGCTTTGATTTCGCGAACGATTTGACGATGCAACTTCGCGGGATCGACACTCGCCATGAAATTGTTGATGTCCTCTTCTCTGAAACGCAATTCTCTCAACGGCCCGAAACGCTCAGCTCTCAATTTATTCGCAGCTACAAATCGACGAATCGCATTGCATGAGGTGCCCAGTTTGTTAGCAGCATCCTTCAGAGTCCGCGTATACTCTTCGATCCTCGCCATTTCTCCAACCTCCAACCACTTTGTCTTCTAAATAGATGAAGCTCAGAGAAACTCTATATCACCGCAAGGTTTTCGCCAAACTTAGACTTAGTCAACGTGTTGCATCATTCCTCCGGATTGCAGATGTTATTGCCCCTGTCGAAGTCTGCACTCCCAAACAATGTCCCCAGCTACATTCGGATCGCTCGTGTCGGAAGGCATTTCTATTCCGCCGTCATCTTTCATATTGGGACCCAAACTATAGATTGTGAATCCGTCCTGCGTTCTCGCGTAGACCAAATCCTTTCCGCTGTATGGATCGACCGGCAATTTCCAGCCTAGTTTCGATCTCAGCTCTTTCATGGAGTCAGGATACGAACCGAAACGGTCTTTATAAGCACAGATAGCAAGCCATACACGAGCGATAGCGATCTCGGCAATTGCGCTGTCTGTAGTAAAGCGCGCACGAGTGAACACCGGGAACAGGATTCTGGAAACCACTGCATACTTTGGCACATCGGGATCCAACACCGGTGTTATGCCTCTCCGCTTCATCTCCAAACATGAGAACCTGGACTGTTCCACCTGCTGCCTCATCAAGCGCAAATAAGTTGCTCGATCGAGATTGAACAGCGGCCGAAGCGGATAGCTTGATACGTATTTGGTTGGATCGAACCCCGACCCCATCATTCCGCCCTGGGGGCCGATATTATTAAAGCACCAAATTCCAAGTGCGCGCTCACCCTGCATAGCCCGAACAAGCCCACGAGGCAGATCGATCTTACCAAGTTCATCATAGAGCATTTTTGCCGAATTCTCACTAAAATTGGCTTGCTCTGTGCAACTCCGCATCGCATTGTTTGCAATCCGAATCATAACAATTTGCACCAGCAGACCAATGAGTATTGGGTCGTTCTCGATAGAACGGTTTAATCGGTAGGCTAACTTGAGTGAGTTTATCGCTTCTTCGGATTTTCTGGCGCGCGCCTTAGCTACCGCATCAACCGCCAGTAAGCGCACAAGCTTCCTGAGATCCGCATAATGTGGGAACACCGCTGCAGCCCCTGCATCCCAATCAACGTCAAATTGACACTTAGACCGTTCCTGGGCATTCGCCGCGATTACAAAGATCGGCTGGACCTTAGCCAGCGAAGGCGATATCTTAACCCATTCTTGTGCATCTGTGGTGGCCGGATCGAATGCTGTAATTGCTTCCACGTGGTTTTGCATCTGAGGCAACTTCATCATCTGAAAGGCCTGTTCGTATATTACCGCCCCGTTTTCTGCGTCTGGAATCTTGGGTCCCACTAACTCCCTCAGAGTCAGCAGTTCTCCCTTTGACTTCAGATAGGCAAGCTCAGCCTCTAGCCGCTTCCGAGTTGCACTGACCATCACTGTATGCACAATAAATAAGATGACCACGAATACCCCGACCCACACCGCAAGAGTCTTCCACATGCTCCTCTGCCCGCTCACACTAATAACCCCCTTTAACTCACCCGCTTCCTCAATTGGTTGACTATACGACGACAAGAGCATAGCCAATGTTCGCATCACGACTCGGCCGTATACTCCCTGCAGTATAGCACAGATTTACAGCACGAGCAGAAACGAGACTGTTGCAGTTTCATCGCTCTTCTTGTTCAATTCAAAGAGCTGTCGAGCGGCAAAATCGCCAGGTTTGTTCCTTATCGCAATAATCTCGGAAAATATCGGTTTGACTTCCGACCGCGTTCGGAAGTAGAATACGTGATGGTTGACGCCTCAGTTGGCGTAAACCTTTTGTGCAACGCCTGGTTCGAAATCCCAACGAATACAAGCGAACTCATCTACGGGAGTCAAACTCAAATGCCAAGAACAACCTCTACAAAGTCTAAGGAGAGCTATATAGTACCCGCTCCAAAAATTCCTTACATAAAGGATTCTGAAAAGCCGACCGAGTCGAAGGCTGAGTTGCTGGACTATCTGCGCCAGATGTATGAGATCCGCAACTTTGAGGACACTGTATATCGACTGTTGCGCGAGGGAACTATTAAGGGAGCTTCGCACCTGTACGCTGGCCAGGAAGCTGTGGCAGTTGGGGCCATTTCGTGCCTGGAAGAGCGTGACGTCATTGCCAGCACGCACCGTGGCCATGGGCACTGCGGAGCAATAGGCAATCTACATGCGAAAAGCGGTGGAGAAGCTGCACGCCAGGAACACTGGAACAAGATGATGGCCGAGCTTATGGGTAAGGCTACCGGTTATTGCAAAGGCAGAGGCGGCTCGATGCATATCGCAGACGTGATGAAGGGCAATCTCGGTTCCACGGGCATAGTCGGCGGCAACATTCCTATTGGCACTGGTGCAGCACTTGCGGAGAAGCTCAAGGGCACGGGAGCAGTAGTCTTGACGTTCTTTGGCGACGGCGCTGTTAACACGGGAGCATTTCACGAAGCGCTCAACATGGGCAGCGCGTTACTGTGTGGCTTGCCTGTGGTCTATATATGCGAGAACAACCTCTACGGTATGAGCGTGCCGTTCCACACAAAGAGCGTAGCATGTGCCGGACAGGCTTCTAGAATAGAGGATATCGCAATCCGCGCATTGGCCTACGGCATTCCGGGAGTTATTGTAGACGGAATGGACGTACTTGCGGTTAGGAAAGCCGTCAAACAAGCCATAGACTTAGCGCGTAAAGAGAGTATCCCTACCCTTATTGAGTGCAAAACCTATCGCTGGTATGGGCATTCTTCCTCCGATCAGCGAGCTTATCGGACACGTGAGGAAGAAGCCCAATGGCGAGAGCGAGATCCGATAATAGTGCTTCGCAAAAAGCTCACCGAGTTCGGTATAGCGACGGAAGAAGAGATGGACGAGATGGAGCAGATGGCTGTAAAGACCATCGAAGAAGCAACCAAGTTCGCTCTGGAAAGTCCCTATCCGGATGTGAGTGAGCTTTATGACGATATATATGTTCCGGTAGACAAGGTAAAGCTGGCTGCCGAAGTCAAGGCTGAACAACAAAGATTGCCTAAGATAAAAGAAATTGAGGCGGAAGTCCGGAAGGTAGCTGGAAGCGTGCTTCCAAAGCTGAAGCCGTCTGATGCAAAGGAAATCGAGGCAAAATACGGCGTCCCAATTAAGACTTACGGCCAGGCAATAGTTGAGGCCCAAGCAGAAGAAATGCGTCGCGATCCGAACGTCATTGTTATGGGCGAAGACGTTGGTCTCTACGGCGGAGCTTATGCTGCCACTCGAGGTTTGTTGGATGAGTTCGGACCGACACGGGTTATCGATACGGCTATTTCCGAAGCAGCTATCGTGGGTGCTGCGGGCGGAGCGGCAATGCGAGGCTTGAGACCTGTTGCCGAAATTATGTATATTGACTTCCTTACCATTTCTTCGGACCAGCTCATCCACAATCTGAGTTACAACAGGTATATGTTTGGTGGAAAGACCAAGGTGCCGGCAGTCATTAGGACTGAAGGCGGAGTGGGACGATCGATCGCAGCACACCATTCGGAAAGCCTGGAAGCAATGTTTTTGCACATCCCCGGCCTTTATGTAGTGATGCCTTCTACTCCGTATGACGCCAAAGGACTGTTGAAGGCTTCGATCCGTGACGATAATCCTGTGCTTTTCATCGAACATAAAGTCATGTATTCTTCGGTATACGGCCCGGTGCCTGATGAGGATTATGTTATCCCACTGGGTGTTGCCGACATCAAACGCGAAGGCACAGATGCAACTATCGTCGCCTATTGCCGGATGCTTCATTTTGCATTGGACGCAGCAGAGAAACTTGCAGCGGAAGGAATTAATGTCGAGGTCATAGATCCTCGAACACTTAACCCGCTGGATATCGGTTGCATAGCCAAGTCTGTTCGCAAAACCGGACGGCTTATTACCGTCTCAGAAGGCTATCCACGCTGCGGTGTCGGCGCGGAAATTGTGCGACAGTTTATGGACTACAAGTTCGAAGACGGCACGTCTGGTTTCGACTATCTTGATGCGCAGCCGATTATGCTCTCTGGCAAGGACTGCCCGATTCCTATGAGCGAACCGCTGGAAGATGCAGTTGTGCCAAGGGTTTCAGACATTATAGAAGCTGTGAAGTCCATTGTATAACTAAAATCAAAAAGTAGCGTTTTGCAGGATTATCGACCGGCGCACAGAAACATTAACGTGCTGCCGGTCGTATCTCATGTATGCTCTTAATATGTAGGGAGTGCGGTGCTTAAGGTAACAAGTCTTACTAAGTATTATAAAAGAAAGCTCGCGGTCGACAACGTTTCCTTCGAAGTCAACGACGGCGAAATTGTAGGGTTGCTGGGACCTAACGGTGCGGGCAAAACCACTATTCTCCGTTGCGTAACCGGAATAGTCCAGGCAACTGACGGGACGATCGAGGTTGATGGTTTCACTCTTGCCAAACAGGAAGAGGAAGTCAAACGTCGCATAGCATTTGTTCCTGAAGTCCCAACTCCTTACGAATTGCTTACTGTTACGGAACACCTGCGCTTTATTGCTATGGCATATCAGACGCTGGAGCACTTCGATGAGCGCGCAGCTGAGCTGATGCGTAAGTTCGACCTCTACGACAAGCGTAACGATCTGGTACTCAGCCTTTCTAAGGGCATGAAACAAAAGCTGGCAATTGCCTGCGCGTTTATCCATGAAGCAAGAGTCTTGCTTCTCGACGAACCGTTGATAGGAATTGATCCCAAAGGTGTCCATGAGCTAAAGGACATGATTTTCACAGCCAAGCAAGACGGAAAGTCTGTTCTTATTAGCACCCACATGTTGGATACCGCTGAGAGATTATGCGACCGGATAATCATCTTGAGATCTGGCTCGATAATCGCAGAAGGTACCCTTGAAGAGCTGCACCAGCGTGCAAAGATGGGCGAAGATGCCACGCTTGAAGATGTCTTCCTCACATTGACTGAAGAGGGCAAATCGGTTGAGACCACTAATATACCTTGAATACCGACAACTCGTAAACTCGTTAAAGAACACCGTTCGAAGTCCTAAGCGGCTGATACCTACTTTGATTTTCGGCGCGTGGATTTTGTCGTGGCTGATTCAGAGCATTGTGCTCGTCTCGACCGAACCTCAACTTAGCGTGCATTCGGACGAGTTTCTTTCGTATATGCCAACCGAGGCTATAAGACTAATCGTCTTCATCACGCTTTGCATAGCAAGCGTGGTTGTTGTATACAGTGCGTTCAACTCGAGCTTGCTTGTATTCTCTATAGCGCAAATCGACTTTTTGTTTCCAACGCCAATCAGTCGCCGCAAAGTATTGTTGGTAAAGCTACTAAGGGACTACCTCAAGTACGGAATGTGGGTGATATTTATCTATCTCTTCGTATGCATGCCGATTCTACACGGCTTGCGGCGTAGCCTGCTTCCGTGGGGGTTAGTGAGCATAACGGCAATCGTAGCGCTCTTGATACTCGTAGTTAACGTAGCACACACGATCAACATCGTGTTTACATTTGGCTACGAACGTCTGAGACAGGCAGGCATCCTGATCAAAGCAGTGCTGCTCGGATTACCCGCCTCGGCACTGGGATATGGGATATATCATTATGTCGTCACTGGAGACAGTTATGCGGGTCTATTTTTGGCAGTAAATTCGCCGATTGCCGATGTGTTGTTTGCTCCCGCTCGATGGTGTTCGGAATTATTTTTAGCCCCGCTAATCGGCGTAACGTCCGAAGAATGGTCGCATTTCGCACTGCTCTGGTTGTTTGCCGTCGGAAGCCTGGCTATGCTCTTAACCCGCAAGGAAAACATCTATGAGCCCTCACTTGGCATCAGCGTAAAATTAGCAAGACGCAAGCAGATGAAGGGTCTGCATACCTACACAGATATACGCATCGACGCACTCCGAGAGAAGGGAACAACAAGAGCAGGCGGATTTGTTGTGCCGCCATTTGGAACTGGCGCAACAGCTTTCTTGTGGAAAAACCTTGTGCTCAAATACAGGACTTACCTAGGTCAGATTATCTTAATCGTTCTGCTCCCGCTGGTGCTCGCTTATCTGATCAGACGGTTCTTGCCGCAGGACTTGGGATTGGCACAATACATCCCGCTTCTTATGATCTACGTCGTATGGATGCTCTCGATGACCGCACAAGCGGAGATGAAGGCCGATCTCAAGTTTGCGAATCTCGTAAAATCAATGCCGATAGCAGCTTGGAAAATCATGCTGGCACAGGTCGCAGGACCGGTTATCTACTCGAGTTCAGCGATCATTTTATTCTCGGGATATTTGTGGGCTTTGGTTCCGGAATCGCGGGGTGATCTGCTGATTGCATGTGTCTTCTTGGCGCCGTTTGTAGGCTTCGCAAATATACCCGCCGCGATCATCCCAGGCTTGTTATATCCGGACGCAAAGGATTTCGCTCAGAACTATATATCAGGCATGCTCGGCTTTATGCTTGCAGTGCTTGCAATACTTCCCACGTGTATACTTGGCGCATGTTTGATGGTAGCGTTCAAGGCACCGATATACCTCACAATAATAATCATAGCGGCTGTAAACTTGATAATCGGCGCAATAGG
>Ga0123519_10007250_pt1 | contig 17227 bp, 17 predicted proteins | sample YelNatPaOPRAMG02_FD_87396 | JGI IMG/M metagenome (GOLD analysis project Ga0123519, IMG submission 87396) | Hot spring microbial communities from Yellowstone National Park - Yellowstone National Park OP-RAMG-02 (version 2) | ecosystem: Environmental > Aquatic > Thermal springs > Hot (42-90C) ... | reverse complement strand
TTCGTCAAGCAGGGTTGCTATTATTCCTCCGTGAAGAACTCCGGGATATCCCTGGTAGTATTCCGACGGTTGCCAGCTGGCGTGAAGTTCTCCGTCACACTCTGTAAATTGAAGTTTTAATCCTGCCGGATTATGTGGACCACAACCGAAGCATTTGTTCAGTTCCGTGTCGAAAGGATTAATTATTTTTCTGACCATCAGATGATTTTCTTTTTGATGATTCAAGATATGCTTTAAGGTGAATATATGATTTAATAAAAAAAGTCATGCCGAGAAGTATAAATATTACAAGAATAAAAACCGACGGATTTTTTATGCCGGGGATGGGATGATGCAATCTGTATATATACCCGTATACGGCAATAATCAGCACCATCAGTGAAACAATAAGTGATGCAATAATTGTAGTTCCGTCAAAAATGCGGGTACTTTTGTAAAAATCAGTATTTCTGAATTTTGAATATGATGTGCGTGCATAGGCGCTTGCTCTTTGCCTTGCTTGCTGGCTTCTGAATTTTCTCCATTCTTCCATCAGTTTTTCATATTCGCTACCGGCTGAAGTAATCCTTGAATGGTTAGCCATCAGAAATTCATAAGCTTCTGTTGCAGAAATAAAAATATCTGTTGCTCCGGGATCATGATTAAGATCGGGATGGTATTCCCTTGCAATTTTCCGGTATGATTTTTTTATATCATCTACCGTACAGTTGCTTGTCAGCCCAAGTACTCTGTAATATTCCGATATGTTGATTGAAAGATGCATGATCCGTATAAAAGTACTTAAATTTAGCGTAAAGGTTGCTTTTTGGGAAATCAAATTCAAAACAATACATTTGCTATTTAAATTTAAACTAAATAAAGGTAATGGAATCCAATGTGATTTTGAGGGCTATTCTTATGACCTTTATAGCTGGTATGGCAACGGGGGTAGGAGGTGTTATTGCTTTTTTTGCCAGACGGACGAAACCATCATTTCTTTCTTTTTCTCTCGGATTTTCAGCCGGAGTGATGATATATATCTCTTTCACAGAGCTGCTTCCTGAATCGAAACTTAATTTCAGTAATACTTTCAACGAAAAAACATCCAGCTGGCTCTCCTTTATTTTTCTTATAGTCGGTTTTTTCATTACGGCCCTGATAGATAAGTTTATTCCGGCGATTGATAATCCACATGAAGCAAGAGATGTTGAACAAATAGCAGAAATTGAAGCTTCCAGGATGGAGATCCATTCTCGGACAGGCATGGGGAGGAGACACAGGTGGGGGCAGGCTGGCAGTATTAAAGATGCCAGGTTAATGCGGGTAGGACTTTTTACGGCTTTTGCAATTTTTATTCATAACATTCCGGAAGGCATAGCAACTTTTATTTCGGGCATTTCAGATTTTACCATCGGAGCAAGTATAGCACTGGCAATAGCAATACATAATATCCCGGAGGGTATAGCTGTTTCAGTGCCTATTTACAGTGCAACGGGCTCAAGAAAAAAAGCTTTGCTGTGGTCAGTCATGTCAGGTTTTTCGGAACCAATTGGTGCAGTTATTGGCGTTTTTTTAATATCGTTTGTAAAAGGAGGTGCTTTACTCGGTTATATATATGCAGTTGTATCGGGTATAATGATATACATTGCTTTCGATGAGTTACTTCCATCAGCCCATCGCTACGGGAAACATCACACTGCCATTTACGGTCTATTAAGCGGGATGATAATTATTGGTTTAAGTTTGCTTCTTCTTTCCTGATAATACAGTCCGTTACCGGACAATACCCGAAAAACCCATAAATGCCAGCGCCAGTATTCCGGCTACAACAAGTGAGATGGGAGCTCCCTTCATTCCTTCAGGTACATTAAGCAGGTCGAGTTGTTCCCTGATACCTGCAAGAATCACAAGAGCCAGGCCAAAACCAATTGCTGTTGCTGCGCTGTATACAACTCCTTCAAGAAGATTATAATTCTTCTTGATCACAAGGAGAGTAATACCGAGAACAGCACAATTTGTTGTTATCAGAGGAAGAAAGATACCCAGAGCCTGGTACAGGGGCTGGCTTATTTTTTTAAGAATTATTTCAACCATCTGAACGAGAGTTGCAATTACGAGGATGTATGAGATGGTCTGCATAAAAGCAATGCCCAGCTTTATCAGTATGTATTTGTATATAAGGTACGTTACTACCGTTGCAAGAACCATTACGAACGTCACGGCACCTGCCATACCGAAGGAGGTATTGATTTTGTTTGATACACCAAGAAAAGGACATACCCCCAGAAATTGTGCGAGAACGATATTATTTACAAGGATAGCTGAGATGATGATAATGATATATTCCATAATCTTTTCCCCCTATGCTTTTCTTATTTTATTTATAAATGCAATTAGATAGCCGAGTGCAATGAATGCTCCCGGTGCAAGAATGAAAACCAGTATTCCGTCTCCTTTTATGAATTTATACCCGAAAACTGAACCACTACCGAGGATCTCACGTATTGTTCCGAGAATTCCAAGTGCCATGGTAAACCCAAGTCCCATACCCAGACCATCGAGAAAAGAGGGTAGCACTTTGTTTTTGCTTGCAAAAGCTTCTGCCCTGGCAAGGACTATGCAGTTGACCACTATAAGTGGTATGAAAATACCAAGGGTCTCGTATAAACCCGGTACATAGGCCTGCATTACAAGATCAACCATTGTTACAAACGAGGCTATAATAACTATAAATGAAGGAATTCTAACTTTATCGGGGATGTAATCTGACAGTAATGAGATCACAACATTTGAGCAGGTCAGAACGAATGCTGTAGCAATCCCCATCCCCAGTCCGTTTAAGGCTGATGTGGTAGTTGCAAGGGTGGGGCACATTCCTATCAGAAGGACAAGAGTAGGGTTTTCCCTGAAAAATCCTTTGGTAAACTGTTTGATCAGACTCATATAAGTCCTCCTTTCTTTAAAGTGTTATATGCTCTTTCGAGTGCGTCACAGAATGCTCTTGAACTTATAGTTGCAGCAGTTATTGCATCAACTTCGCCGCCGTCTTTCTTTACTTTCAGTTTGAAAACGCCTGGATTTTTTCCGTTAAACTGGTCCTTGAATGCAGGTTCTGTCATCTTTGTTCCGAGACCAGGCGTCTCCTTCTGATCGAGAACATTCGTATTTATGATAGTGCCGTCAGGGCTGAAACCCACCATTATTCCTATGTAGCCGCTGAAGCCTTTTTGTGTTGATGTTCTGACTGCATATCCTATAATTTCATTGTCTTTTCTGGCAGGAAAAATCTCAAGGCTGTCACCTTCGCCGGTCGGGAGTTTGAACATCTCCTGATCCGGATTATTATCGAAAGAAGGAACAACAGCTTTTATGGCTTCAAGTTTTTTATTGAGTTTTGTCATTTCTATAGGCCGTCTGGTTACTTCATAAACAAATCCAAGTGCCGCTGAAGCAGCAAGTGCAATAAGAGTAAGCGACAAAATCATGTTCTTAAGCGAAGATTCGATTTTAGCCATTTCTCACCTCCTCTCCGAAACGTTTGGGTTTAATCCATGTATTCATCAGGGGCACAAAAGCATTCATGATAAGTATGGCAAATGAAACACCTTCGGGATAAGCTCCGTAAACTCTTATTATTACAGTTATTACCCCAATGCCGATTCCGTATATGATCATTGCTTTCGGAACCATGGGCGAAGTCACGTAGTCTGTTGCCATAAAAATAGCACCCAGAAGCACACCTCCGGTAAGAAGATGGAACAGGGGGTCGGCATTCTTTTCCGGGTTTATCAGCCAGAGAATGCCTGTGAATACAGCCACACTGCCGGTAACGGCAACGGGTATGTGCCATGTAATAATTTTTTTAACCAGCATGTAGATAAAACCAATCAGAAGGGCTAGTGCAGCGACTTCTCGCATCGATCCGCCCATATGCCCGTAAAACATCTGCATATGGTCTGGAATCTGGTTCATGAGTTGTGAAACCTTTTCCCCGTTTCTGATGCCTTCTTTGAGTATTCCGAGAGGTGTTGCTCCGGTTACAGCATCAGCATATCCTGTTTTGAAACCTGATGGTACAGGCCACGTGGTCATCTGCACCGGAAAAGATATCAGGAGAAACACACGTCCTACCAGAGCGGGGTTGAACGGGTTATTACCCAGTCCACCAAAACTCATTTTGCCGATACCTATTGCTACCAGGGCACCGAGTATTACAAGATGCACCGGCAGGTTTGAAGGTAGGTTAAATGCAAGCAACAGTCCAGTTACAATAGCTGAGTTGTCGGTTATTGTGACCGGACCTTTGATAAGATATTTTTGAATGACATATTCAAAAATGATACACGACAATACTGATGTCGCAGTAACTATGAGAGCTCCCCAGCCGAAATAATATACTGATGCAATAAAAGCCGGAATCAGTGCAATTATAACACCGCGCATCAGCTTTCTGGTATCATCTCTGGTATGAATGTGAGGAGATTGTGAAACTGTTAACAAACTGCTCACCCCGTAATTTTATTATTTCACATATTATTATTTTACACTTTTTTCACGCATCATTTTAAGCAGAGTTGTTTTTCCCAGCCTGATATAGTCAAGTAGTGGTCTGTGTGCCGGACAAATATAGCTGCACGAGCCGCATTCAATGCAGTCGGTTACTTTTTCCGCCTTCATTCTTTCAAATAATCCTTTCTCAGCCAGACTCATCAGAAGGTAAGGTTCAAGCCCCATGGGGCAGGCTGAAATACACCTGGTGCATCGTATGCAGGGAGCCGACTGAGGTCTCGATGATTCCGCGGCAGGGAATACAACAATACCTGAAGTGCCTTTTACAACGGGCGTCTGGAGATTAGCAAGTGCTTTTCCCATCATTGGTCCGCCCGATATAATTTTTCCTGTATCTCCGGGTAGTCCACCAGCTCCTTCTATGAGTCTGGCAACAGGTGTTCCTATCCTTACAAGAAAATTACCCGGTTTTGAAAGCGACCTTCCGGTTACGGTAACCACCCTTTCAAATAAGGGTTTATTCTTTTGCACAGCCTCATAAACAGCAAATGCGGTTCCTGCGTTTTGCACCACTACTCCAACGTCAACCGGCAGTTTTCCTGAAGGGACTTCCCTTCCTGTAATAGCCTTAATAAGTTGTTTTTCACCACCCTGTGGATATTTCACTTTTAATCCCTGTACTTTTATGTCACCGGCCCCGTCTAAGAGTTTGCCAAGATGTTTGATTGCATCAGGTTTGTTGTTTTCAATTCCAATTATTGATTTTGTGACACCCAGAGCCTTCATCATAATTCTTGTACCAATGATAATTTCTTCACCTTTCTCGAGCATCAAGCGGTGGTCGGACGTTAACCAGGGTTCACATTCTACTCCATTTATAATAAGTAAGTTGCATTTTTTTCCTGCAGGAACCTTAAGCTTTACATGGGTGGGGAAAGTGGCACCACCGAGCCCGACAATACCGCAATCGAGGCATTTTTGTATTATTTCTTCGGAAGTGAGCATTATTTCGCGTACAATGTCGGGGCTCCTGTCTATGTCACTTATCCATTCGTCTCCCAAAACATCAATAATAATACAGGTCTGCTTATAACCTGAGATATCTGTTACAGTATCTATCCTTGATACTGTGCCTGACACCGGGGAATGAATATTTGCCGAAACATATCCTGTCGCTCTGGCGATAAGCTGTCCGGTCAGTACCCTGTCACCTTTATTGACAGCCACGGCAGCAGGGCTTCCAAGGTGCTGTGCAACTGGAATAATAACTGTTTCAGGCGGTGGGAGAACCTCAATGGAGCAGCCTGCTGTAAGCTTGTTCTCAGGCGGATGAACGCCACCTTTCGTAAATGTTTTAAGCATAAGCCTGAATTGAATATAATTATTGCTGGGTTATTATTTCTTTAACAGTTTCTTCCTCAGCTTTTCGAGGAGGGAAATTCAGTTCAATAATGGCATTGGTCGGGCATTCGGTTACACATTTCCGGCAAAGAGTGCACTTGAATGAATCGATATATGCCAGATTGTTTTTAATGGTAATAGCGCCGAACTTGCAAACATTAAAACATTTGTTACATGCAATGCATGCAACTTTGCATGCTTTCCTGGCAGGTCCGCCCCTGTCGCAGTTAACGCACGACACATATATTTTTCTGTCTTTTTTGAATTTCTTTCTCAGCTCAATAATATTTCTCGGACATGCTTTAACACATGCTCCGCATGCCACGCATTTTTCGTCAATAACTACGGGCAACCCGGTTTTTTCGTCCATGTAAATTGCATCGAATTTGCATGCTTTCACGCAGTCACCATATCCGAGACAACCGTAATGACAATCTGTTTCTCCGCCATACAGAATATGTGCTATTCTGCAATCCTTAACCCCGTCGTAAACGGAAGTACGTGGCCTGTTTTCATAACTTCCCTGACATCTTACCACAGCTACAAGAGGATCGGTCACAACTGTCTCCTTTCCGAGTATTTTTGCAATATCGGCCATCACCGTTGCTCCACCTACCGGGCAGTTAAAGCCATTCAGAGAGTCAGCTTTCACAAGGGCTTCTGCAAAATTCCGGCATCCCGTGAAACCGCACCCTCCACAGTTGGCACCAGGCAGAGCCTCCTGAATTATATCAATCCTCGGATCTTCGTAAACCTTGAATTTCTGAGAGATAAAATATAGTATAACTGCTGCAGCCAGCCCAACCGAACCGAGAACCACAACTGTTAACAGAATTGTATTACTCATTTTATTTTAAAGGTTTTATATTGAATGAAAATTTTTTCGAAATATGTTTGCGGAAAAGAAAGAGTATCATATAATAAAAAGCGGTTACCCCGACTGAAATTAATCCGGCAGCAAGTTCTCCTGCCGGAAGGGATGCCGTAAGTGAAAGAGATGCAACCAGAATTATAAGTGGCATCACATAACCCAGAAAAACAGCAAGATATCCCTGCGACTGGCTTACAGATACAAGCACTTTACTTCCGGGTTCTAGTTTGTAATTCCCGTATATTTTCATGATTTTGTTGCTGCGTTCGTTCATATTGCATATTCCTGATGCCTGACAGCCGGAGCAGCTTACATCCTGAGATATCATCACATGCACTGAATCAGGGCCGGATGATACCACTATACCTTCATGAGTTATTTCGTTATCCGGTTTCACTTTTTCTTTTATAACAAATGCGCAAATTTATATTTCCTGACTAATATTGTATCTGTTTTTTGTCATTTTTTATCCTAACTGATGTTACTCCATGAATATTTTCTGCTGAAGAGCCGGTTAAGTTCCTGTTTAAGAATCAGGTTTTTTTCATCTTCAAGCTGGGGGTCTTTTTCGAGAATTGATTCGGCGATTCTTCTTACATACTCAATAATTTGCCCGTCGCGTGCAAGGTCGCTTATTCTCAGCTCAAATGGGAAGCCGCTCTGCTGGGTGCCTTCAATGTCGCCCGGACCTCTCAGTTTAAGGTCTGCTTCTGCAATTTCGAACCCGTCACTTGTTCTAACCATTGTTTCGATTCGTTCAGCAGCTTCTTTTGAAAGTTTGTCGGAACTCATTAGTATACAGTACGATTGTTCGGCACCCCGGCCAACTCGGCCTCTGAGTTGATGCAGCTGGGATAGTCCGAATCGCTCTGCGCTTTCTATAACCATCACCGTAGCGTTGGGCACATCCACACCTACCTCAATTACTGTTGTGGCAACCATTATATGTGCCTTTCCTTCCCTGAAAAGTTTCATCGATATTTCCTTGTTTGCTGCAGACATCCTGCCGTGAAGAACACTAATACAGTATTGCGGGGGAGGGAAGGCCTGTGTGAGAATGTCCAGTCCCTCATCGAGATTTTTATAATCGAGCTTCTCTGACTCAGTAATCAAAGGGTATACAATGTATACCTGCCTCCCTTCACTGATCTGTTTCCTCATGAAAGCAAATACCTTATTTCTCTCTGATTCAAAGAAATGCATTGTTTTAACAGGTTTTCGCCCTGGCGGTAACTCGTTTATTACCGATACATCAAGATCGCCATAGAGGGTCATAGCAAGAGTTCTGGGGATTGGCGTTGCGGTCATTACAAGTACGTGAGGCGGATTCTTGCTTTTTTCCCATAATTTTGCCCGCTGTGCTACGCCAAACCGGTGCTGCTCATCAATAATTGCCAGTCCAAGCTTGCTGAACCTGACGTTTTCTTCAATCAATGCGTGTGTTCCGATTAATATGGAAGGTTCATCGCTGAGAAGTATTTTTTCAATCTGTTTCCTTTCGGTTTTTTTTGTTGAACCGGTAAGTAACATTACCTTAATGCCTATCCCTTCAGTGAAACGGGATATTGATCTGAAATGCTGATAAGCAAGAATTTCCGTCGGAGCCATGATACACGACTGATAACCATTGTCGGCTGCTATCAGCATCGACATAAGAGCTACAAGGGTTTTACCGCTTCCGACATCACCCTGAAGCAATCTGTTCATCTGCCTGCCTGAACCAAGATCCCTGCGTATTTCTTTCATAACCCTTTTCTGTGCATCAGTCAGCTCAAATGGTAAATTATTGAAATAGAATCTGTTAAAGTAATCACCAACCCTTGAAAAAACAAAACCGGGAGTGTGGGTGTTTCTGTAAACCTTGTATCGCAGCAGGTTAAGCTGAATGTAAAAAAGCTCTTCGAATTTAAAACGGTACCGTGCTTTTTCAAGTTCCAGCGTGTTGGATGGAAAATGAATCTTATGAATTGCATCGTGCAGATTCATAAGATTATAATTCGTGACAATGTATCCGGGCAGTGTTTCGGGCAACCTGAAGTTTATCATACTGAGCAGATTGCCAACAAGTTTGCTGATAAATTTCGATGTAATAAAACTGCTCTTGAGCTGTTCTGTTGTGCTGTACTGGGCCTCGAAACCCGAAGTAAGCCTTTTCACTCTTTTTTCGACAAGCTCAACCTCGGGGTGAATAATATTTATCATACTGTTGAAAACCCCGGGCTTACCGAAAATTATATATTCATTACCGGGAGGATAAGTATCTGGTATCCATTTTATTCCCCTGAACCAAATTAATCTTATAACTCCGGTGTCATCTGAAAACTCGGCTATCAGCCTTTTATTATTGCCTTTGCCCTCAGTGGAATATCCTTTAATAACACCCTTAACCTGAACATAAGGCATGTCGGGATCCAGTTCTGCAACACTGTAAAATTTGGTTCTGTCAACATACCTGTATGGGAAATAATAAAGCAGATCTCTGTAGCATTTTATATTAAGTTCCTTCTGAAGCTGCTCAGCTCGTTTGGGACCAACACCCGGCAGGTACTTGATATCAGTATCCAGAAGATTCTGCATACAACCGGTATAAACAGATTCAAATTTTATTTTCCGAAAATAAGTATTTTTGCAAACCTTACATAATCATACCAATTATCAGAAATGCGCGATTATCATATTGTATTTAATTATCTGAATTACAAAATTTTATCCCGTCACAGGAGAGGTCATGGCATACACAGTCCTTTTGTCTATAATTTGATTACTCAGGTCTTCAGGAATAAAATTGACCCTGTTGTTGTCTCTAATATAGAAAACTTAAGAAAAGAAATGCTTGCAGATAACGAAGTAATTAAGGTTACTGATTATGGTTCAGGGTCAAAGCATTTCAAAGACGGAATGAGGAAAATTTCATCAATTGTAAAACATTCGTCGGTGCCGGAAAAATACGGTAAACTTTTGTATAAGCTTGCAGGGGAATACGGGGGACAGGATATAATTGAACTCGGAACTTCTTTAGGAATCAGTGCATTATATATGGCAGCCGGAGCAAGAGGTTCAACGGTTCATACTATAGAAGGTTGCCCATCAGTTTCACGCATTGCAAGGATGAATTTTGAAAAGGCAGGGTTTGATAATATAAAACTTTACAATGGGAAGTTTGATGAAATTATTTCAGAATTAAAAGAAAAGGACATAACTCCAGGGCTAGTGTTCATTGACGGCGACCACAGGAAAGATGCACTGCTGAAATATTTTGACACACTGAGTAATATGTGCCATGAAAAGAGCGTGGTTGTGATTGATGATATTCACAGGTCGGCGGAAATGGCAAGCGGATGGGAGGAAATAAAAAAAATGAAGAAAGTGAGTATAACAATTGATATTCACCGTATGGGAATAGCCTTTTTCAGAAAAGGAATTGCAAAGTTTGATTATATTATAAGATATTAACAAAAATTAATAAATAATAATTCGATATTAGGATTATTTACTCTATTTTCGGGACTTTAAATTTCAGGCTTTTATGAATGAAAACAACGTAATTATCGAACTGCAGGACATAGTTAAGAACTACCAGGTAGGGACTGTAATTGTGAGGGCTCTCAGATCTATTTCTTTGACTATACATAAAAATGAATATGTGGCAATTATGGGTCCTTCAGGTTCAGGAAAATCCACTTTAATGAACCTCATTGGGTGCCTTGATACTCCCACAAGTGGCAGGTATTTTCTTAATGGTGTGGATGTCAGCAAGATGGAGGACGACAGGCTGGCAGAAATAAGAAACAAAGAAATCGGATTTGTATTTCAGACTTTTAATCTTCTTCCACGATACACTGCTCTGGAAAATGTTACTCTTCCGCTGATTTATGCCGGTGTGCCCAAAGTTGAGCGTGAAAAACTTGCAATTGAGACTCTTGCACAGGTAGGTCTGGCCGACCGCATGCATCACAAACCCAATGAGCTTTCGGGTGGCCAGAGGCAAAGAGTAGCTATAGCCAGGGCACTGGTAAACAAGCCATCAATAATTCTGGCCGATGAGCCTACCGGTAATCTCGACAGTAAGACTTCTGTTGACATAATGAATCTTCTGGATGAGATACACAGGAAAGGCAATACAATTATTGTGGTTACTCATGAAGAAGATATTGCCAAACATGCCGCACGTATTGTCAGACTGCTTGATGGTCAGATTTCGTCCGACGCGCCAAATGAAAGATATGTGAAAGCCTGAAAAGGATTTTTATATTATCTTAGGGCGTAAAAAGTATAATACTTTCATCCTATGAAAATTTATACCCGTACAGGTGATGACGGGTGTGCTTCATTGCGGGGCGGGAGGCGCCTGCCTAAACATCATCCCAGGATTGAGGCTTATGGCAGTATTGATGAGCTGATATGCTGGATAGGCTTGCTGAGAAGCTATAGAGAGACCGGGAAACATGCAGAATTCCTGCTCTATATCCAGAAACAGCTCATGACCTGCACGTCAGCACTGGCTTATGACAATGAAAATCCTTCAGGTGAAATGATTCTTCCCGAAGAAGGATGCGTGGAAATAATTGAAAAAGAAATTGATAAGCTGAATGAACACCTTCCTCCATTTAAAAATTTTATCATTCCGGATGGCAATGTGATCGTGTCTAACTGTCATATTACCAGATGCGTATGTCGCCGTGCAGAAAGAAATGTGGTTAAACTTGCTGAAAATGAAAAAGTTCCTGGTATAATAATTAAACTTTTAAACAGGTTGTCGGATTATTTTTTTGTACTGGCACAATTTTTGAATGAAGAGCTTGAGAATTAAGATATTAACTCTATCTGTTAAAATGTTTTAAAATATTTTTTCTTGTTGGAAGTTTTGTAAAATTTTTTATATTTGCAGACCTTTTTAAATAATATAAAAACTTCGCGGATATGTACTGGACACTTGAACTAGCATCAAAACTTGAGGATGCTCCATGGCCCGCTACCAAAGATGAGCTTATTGATTATGCTATCAGGTCAGGTGCTCCACTTGAAGTTATTGAAAATTTGCAGGAAATAGAGGATGAGGGCGATATCTACGAGAGCATCGAGGATATCTGGCCTGATTATCCGAGCAAAGAGGACTTTTTCTTTAATGAGGACGAGTATTAATTAGAAGGGGCTGTGAAAAGAGAGCCCCTTTTTTTGTTTGAAATACTTTTTTGAAACAGATTCTAACCCAGACATCTGGAGAAATCATCTGATAAAAATATCAGATTTATTTTTTGGGCGTAGTGTGTCGTACCAGACAAATCCTTTAAGCCTGAGGCTTCCTGGTGATTCGGTGTCGGGAGGATCAAGGGTGCCCTCCGGATTTTGCAACTCGTTTATTTCTTTTACTTTTCCGTTATCAACGAGTATTTCAATTGAGGCGCTCCGGGAATGATTTATCCCCATAAGTTCATTATTGTCAATAAGGTAATAAACAGATTCGGCATTGCCTTCAATCAAAATCCTGTATAACTTGTTATTCATGAAATAACCTGTCAGTTTGCGGCCTTTCATCTGATTAAACCTGAGAGAATCGACCTGGCTTGCAACAAAAGCAGAATTATATAGCTCCATTCTGTCGGTTTTCCGGTTTTTAGTGAAAATCGCCATCGAATCAGCCACCATCTGGTTCTCTTCTGACCATAAAACAGGATCTTTATAAAGCCTGATAACTGAATCCTGAAAAGAGTAAGTAAGTGAATCACATTTTGCCTGAAAATCACGGCTGAAAACCCTGCATCCGTAATATGCTCTTATAAGCCTGAATGAAGAAGTGTCGGACGGGAATTTTTTTAAAGTAACCGCACTGATTGTATCTGAATGCAGAAATAGTGAATCTTCCTCTGAAACCTGTATGAAAAGGGCACTATCGGTAACCATAAATTTTTCCGGTTCCCGGTAATACCATGAGTAATTGCCTGAAACAATAATGTTGCTGGAAGTATCGGTAATGCTTATTTTTCTGAAAGCCTCTCCGTAACCGGTTCTTCTGTCGTAAAAAAGTGAATCGCCCGTAATTATATGTTGCCTGTTATTAATGACAGGCGAGTTCCAGAGAGTTGACAGATCATTTTTTGTGTCGTACCATCCTTTTTCACAGTACATATATATGCTGTCGCCCTCAAGTGTCGTTGGACCGGTGAAATAGGCAGTTTCTGTTACAGTGTTATATATCATTGTATCGGCAATGACCGTATAATCAGGGTTTACAATTTTTACACTGTCCTTGAAGTAAAATTTCTTTTCCGAGGTATAATAAAAACCTTTGAGGCTTGTCAGGATGTTATCTCCATTGATTATTTTACCATAAAAGGGATAATCTGCGATTTTTGTTTTTGCATCATAATTTACAACCTCTGTAAAGAGCCTCGATTCATTATCCTTAAGCTCTACATTACCCTGCACAAATGCTTTCTCTTCGTTTCCGTCATAATAAAGGTAATCGCCAGCCAGCGTCAGTGTATCACCCTGGTTAATTTTAACATGACCGTATGCTTTTACCTGGTTTATTTCACGAAACAGGTGGGCACTGTCGCATGTCATAATAATATCTTTATGCCTGAGAGTAACATTTCCTATAAGACGGCTAAGATCGTTGCTCACCTGTTTGTCAATAATAAGCATGTCGCAGTAAATCAGCTCAATTTTTCTTGTCTCTTTTGGTGAATTTTTCTGCTCCTGAGGGTAAAAGGTATTATGGGCGGTAATGATCAGCCCTACAAAAATGAAAATTATACCGGTTGCGGAAATTTTCGTAAGATGCCGTTGGCTGTTTATTTCAGCCATAATGGATTTGAAAAGGGGCATGATTTGAATTCTTCACTTATTTTTATGTAAGTGACTTTTATCTTATTATCGATCCATTCCAGAAACTTTTTCTGCCTTTTTTCAAGCAGTGCTGCATTGTATAGAGCCTGATAATCCTCTTTCATATTAGCTACGTGAGCAGGAATCTGATTGTCGAGTCTGACAATCCTGAAAACTGTGTTGCCGTTTTCATCTTCTGTCCTGAATGGTTTTGAGATTTCACCCGGTTTCAACTCACGAACAACCAGATATGTGTTTCTGTCGAGTTCTTCTAGTGTAAACAGACTGGTTCTTGCTGAAGGATCATTTTTTACAAGTTTACCCCCGTTAATCCTGCTGTCTTTGTGCGTAGAAAACAAATAAGCTGCTCTTTCGAATGAAAGGCTGTCAGCTTTGATTAACCGTGCAATACTGTCAAGCTTTGAGATTGCTTTTTCCTCCTGTTCGGGTTTGATTTTGGGCCTGATCAGTATGTGCCTTGTATTCACCAGATCTCCCATTCTGTCGATAAGCTGAATAATATGAAACCCGTATCTCGTTTCCACAATTTTTGATACTGTGTTTTTAGCAAGGGAGAAAGCCACATCGGCATACGGTTTCTCAAGTTCGGCACGGCTCAGGTATCCAATCTCTCCTCCTCTCTTTGCAGATTCTCTGTCCTCAGAGTACAATATTGCCATAGTGCTGAAGCTCTTACCTGCCAGAATCTCACTTCTTATATCGAGAAGTTTCTGCCGGGCTTCAGCTTTATTCAACTCGATATCAGGTGGGTCAATCTGGATAATGCTTATTTCTACTTTTGCCGGAATTGTAGGAAGACTGTCGGCCGGAATTTTTGAATAGAATTTTTTTACTTCAGCAGGTGTAACAGTAATGTTTTCTGCAATTTTGCTCTGTACTCTATTGACAATTTCCTGTTCCTTAAGAGATTTTCTCAGGTCTGCTTTTATTTCCGTAATGCTCTTTTTGAAAACTTCCTCAAGGGCTTTTTCTGAGCCTGCCCTGGCTATGAATTTGTTTAACCTTTCATTCAGATAACCTTCCACCTCAGAATTGGAAACCTCAATACTGTCTATTCTTGCCTGATCCATGAAGAGTTTTGCAACCAACTGTTCTTCAAACAGATTGCATCTCAACCGTTCAATTGGTGTTTTATCACCCGACCATAATTGCTGGGCAACTGCGTTTTCGATTTCAGAAAGGAATATTACTTCGCTTCCTACTATCCCTGCCACTGATTCAACAAGCTCCTGAGGAAACAAAATTCCTGTATTCAATGCCAGAAAGAACAGTAGAAGACTTATACCTGATATGTGTTTCATTTTTCAGTATTTCTTAAAAATGTTTGAATTAATTGCGTCGTTGTATATATCGTTTTCAAGCTTTTTCAGGAACTCGAATCTTCTGTTGTTTAATATAATACTTTTTATATCGTCTTTAACATATTCATACGGTGCCACAGACGGCCTCAGCCTGTAATCCCTGATGGCTATAAAATAAAATGCTGATGAATCTCTTGTTTCATAATAACTGTAATGTCTGAGAAACTCATCCGGATTAATTATTTCAGCCGGTAGTTCCACTGCAAGTTTATCAAAAGAAATCCATTGTTCTCCAAAGTCGTCAAATTTTTCTGCAAACTGGAAACAATATGATTCGAGCTGCCTTAACGATTCAGTATCGGTTGCTTTGTACCAGATCCTTACCTTTTCAATATTCGGAGCTTCAATGGGTATTTTTATAAAAAGGGCCTTTACTATACTTGTGTTAAGCTTAAACCGTTCGGGATTCAGGGCATAGTATTGCTCAATTTCTGAATCTGATACCAGGGTGTCCATTTTTTCAAGTATCATCTGATGCTGGTAATGATATATGTAGAGATTGACTTTTGTTTCCTGCAGTTGTGATTCAATTTCATTCTTATATTCAGGAGACAGGTTTTCGACAGCCCTCTCATATAAAAGTTCCTTTCTTGCCCAGCTGTTAATGTAATTATTGATTGATACAATACTGTCTTCGCGTGAAGCAGTGTTTTTATAAATATCGGGTATCTGATCATAATAGAGAATTTTATCACCTATTCTTGCGACCGGGATTCTTGCCCGGTCTTTATTTTGCCTGAGGCATGAGATACCAGAAACGGTGCAAATCAGAAATAATAATGATATCAAAGTTTTGCTCATTATTTAAGTTCATTTTTAACCTGTTCCAGAACAGATCCGTTAATTTTAACGGGGTATTTTTCTTTTAATTGTTTTATCCATTCTGCCTCAAGGAAATTCTGATATTCTGACGAGATTTCTCCCAGTACTTCATTCAGTGGCAGGGGTGGAGCTGGATTAACTTTTTTTATGATTATCAGAGCCGGAAAGTTTTGTATTTCAGTTTTATGCCAGCCTTCTTCCCATTTAAAATTCTCAGGAAGAAGTGTGTCACCCTCCTGAAATAGTCCTTTGTACACTTTAATTAATGTATCACCTCCGGTATTCAGCATTGAAAGAAATTTTTCTTCATTATCGGGGAATCTGCCATATTTTTTTACCGCATTATAAAATTTCTTCGCCTTTTCTTTTGACATGCAAAGGTAGATTGCACCATCAAAACTCTTCCTGCCGGGGTACCTGTACTTATTCTTTTCGTAAAAATTTTTTAAACCTGTGGAATCATTCTGCGCTCTGTCCCATATTTTTTCCTTTGAAATTTCGAACAGTAATATTCCGTCATGAAACTCATTAACAAGGTATCTGAATTCGGGGTATTTTTTTTCGAGCACAGAATTTTCATATTTAAGAATATGGTCAGTAATACATGTTTCAGCCAGTTTGTTTACAAACTCCGAAGGTTGTACTGTATTATCCTTTGAGGCTTTACTTTCGATATACCTTGCGAATTCTTTATTTGAAAATTTCTGACCATCAAACGTATACAGGGAACCTACCGGTATATCCTCCCTTTTGTATTTAGAGTAGCCTCTGGTGATAAGGGTATCGGTATTTTCAAGAAACCAGTTTAAGGCGGAGTTGTTTAACCTGAATTTGTATTCCTGTTTCAGTTTGTTTACCAGTGAATTTGTAGCCAGCGAGTTTAACCAGGTTTCATCAATTTTAGTTTCAAGCAGGCTTTTTGCTTCATCGAATGATGGAGGCTCTTTTTTATCCAGTCTTTTAATGATATGCCAGCCGTAAATTGTTTTCACGGGAGGGGTGAAGTCGCCGTTTTTTTCAAGCGAAAATGCTGCCTCGGCAAATTCACTTATGATCTCACCTGCGCCGAACCAGTTCAGTTCACCTCCGCGGGCTGCCGATTCTTTATGGTCTGAGTATTTTTTTGCGAGGTCACTAAAAGATTCTCCTTCAAGAAGCTTCTTGTAAATTAATCTGATAGTATCTTCAGCAGCTTTAACTTTTTCTTCCGGGCTGTTCGGAGGTACACTGCGCATTATATGAGCCACTTTTATTTTTCCTTTCGATGGTCTTATATCAGTCACTTTTATAATATGATATCCGTACGGTGTCCTTACAGGATCGGAGATTTCCCCTTTTTTCATGCTGTAAACAGCTTCTTCAAACGGTGCAATCATTTGAAAGGCGGTAATATAACCAAGGTTACCCCCGTTGTATCTTACAGAAGGATCATCTG
>Ga0123519_10007248_pt1 | contig 17231 bp, 15 predicted proteins | sample YelNatPaOPRAMG02_FD_87396 | JGI IMG/M metagenome (GOLD analysis project Ga0123519, IMG submission 87396) | Hot spring microbial communities from Yellowstone National Park - Yellowstone National Park OP-RAMG-02 (version 2) | ecosystem: Environmental > Aquatic > Thermal springs > Hot (42-90C) ... | reverse complement strand
GTTGTTTATCTCATGGGCGATGCCAGCAGCCATCTCCCCCACCGAGGCCAGTCGGCTGGCCATCTGGGCTTTAAGCTCTAGCTGTTTTCTCTCCTCCTCCGCCCTCTTGCGCTCGGTGACATCGCGGCTGACGCCGCGGAAGCCGACTATCTCACCCTTCTCGTCCCGCCGCACCAAAACGGTGTCCTCGACGAATATCCTCCTGCCGTCCTTAGTTATATTGGTCACGCTGAACCGTTTCAATGGCTGACCGGTGCGGTAAACGCCGTTGAAGGCTTTGAACACCGCGTCCCATTCCTCCTCAGGGATGTACTTGCGGTAGTTCATGCCGATGAGCTCTTCTTTAGAATAGCCGAGCTGGCGTGATATGGCGTCGGTGACAAAGGTGAAGTTGCCTCTCAAGTCCGTCTCGTAATACCCCTCGTCCACCTCTTCCAGCACGGTGCGGAACCTTTCCTCAGACCTCCTCAGCTCCTCTTCCAGCTTCTTGCGCTCGGTGATGTCGCGGATGTTGCACTGGAAGAACTTGCGGCCACCAGCCTCGTATTCGTTGCACACGAACTCGGCATCGATTCTCCGTCCCTCCTTGGTGCGTAGTGGCAGGTGTTCATAGCGTACATAGCCCTTTCTCTTGAGTTCCTCCAAGGTAGCCTTGCTTTTCTCGACGTCCTCGATGAAGCCCAGCTCCCAGAGATGTTTTCCCTGAAGCTCCTCGAGATTATAGCCCAGTCTGTAACTGAGGAAAGGGTTGGCGTCAATTATCTCACCGCTATCGCCATCGAGGATTAGTATCCCGTCCAGGGCGGCCTCAAAGAGACGGCGGTAGCGGGTCTCCGAGTCCTGAAGCGCCTTTTCCAGCCGTTTGCGCTGGGTGACATCCAGCATAGCTGCTAGGACCGCGGGGGCACCGTTGTACTCGATGCGGGTGGCATACATCTCTAGCCACCTTACCTTGCCGTCCTTGCGGATGCCGCAAAATTCATAATGCGGTGGCACGTCCTCACCAGCAAGCCGCTGCTGGAAGCGTCCCCAGACCATAGCGCGGTCTTGCGGGTGCACCAACGCCTGCACCTTTTCCGGCGGCAATGAAAGCAGCTCGGCAACGCTGTAACCGGTTATCTCGGTCATGGCCGGGTTGGCGTAGACGATGCGGAAGCCCGGGACGACCACCAGCACACCCAAGGGAGAATTTTCGGTGAGGACACGGTATCTTTCCTCGCTCTGTCTCAGCTCGGTCTGTGTCCTCTGTTCCCGCTCAAGGTTGTTAAGCCAGTGCTGTACCTCCGCCTCAGCCAGCTTGCCTCCCAGGTAGTCCTCCGGCGGCACATAATGGAAATTCTGGTACACGCGGTTGCCCCTGATGAGCAGTGGATGGGTCATCACCACGCCCTTGATTATCTCAGCGTCAAATTTCCAGCGGTCGTACTGGCATATGGCGAGGGCGGGATATCTGGGGAAGAAATCCCGGTTCAGCTTTGCCTCGTATTCCAGGAGCTTCTCCGAGCCGGGGAGATTGCGCAGCACCCAGCTCATCTCACCGGTCACCCGGAGTGCGGGGTAACCCTGTGCCAGCGCCTTCTCCATCTCCTCGACGAGGAAGGCGACCATCGCGTCGGGGTCGAAGAAGCCACCTCTGGTGTAGGCCTTGCTCTCGTGAAGGATGGAAAGCTGCCCTGTTCTTTCTGCCGCGGCGACATCCACCCCCTCTTCTTTAAGGTGGCTGCGGATCTCATCGGCGGTGGTGGTATCAACAATGTAGGTGCACTTCTCACCGCGCTTTAAACCGATGGCAAGGAAGGGCACGGCAACAGCTATTCGCTCCTGTGGTGACTCATAGATGAGACACAGGTGGTCGTGCGGGTTTAGCCCCTCGAGCAGTTGTCTCAGGCTTGTGCCTTGAGGCTGGATACCGGAAGCCAAGTCATCTGTCATAACCACCTCCTCCCTGAGTTCCGGCTATTGCGTCGGAGGACTTTCGCCCACGATGTTCGCAAAATTGTCCGAAAAAGTCAAGAAGCAAAGGGGGTACTTTGGTATCTCCCTCCGGAAGTGCACCACTTCCTGCTCCCTTAACGAGAGAGCCTCTTTCCTCTCCCGCGAGGGCAGAGAGTACCTTCCCTCCTCTCCCTTGATGGGAGAGGCTTCTCTTCCCTCCTCTCCCTTGATGGGAGAGGACTAAGGTGAGGGTGAAGGTAAGGGTGAAAGTATCCCCTCACTCTAACTCTCTCCCGCGGGGGAGAGAGAATAAAGGAGGTAGCTTTCTCCCGCATAGGGGAGAGTGGATGTAGGAAGATGAGTCGCCCGCACAGGGGAGGATCTTTATGCTATGTCCTACACGTCCTGCCGACCTGCCTGAACGGACTCGGGATACGGCGGGTGCCCGTCAGGGTGCCATCCTTTCCACAGACTCCCGTGACGATGTCAATGCCTGGAGCAGGGTGATGGCGGCTCTCTTGTCCAGCGGCTCGTTATTGTTGCCGCACTTTGGTGACTGGACGCAACTGGGGCAGCCCTCCTCACAGGGGCAACTCCGGACTGTCTCTAAGGTCGCCCTCCATAATTGCTCGATGACCTCGTAGCCTTTCTGGGCGATGCCGATGCCACCGGGATAGGCATCGTAGATAAATATCTGTGGCTTTCCGGTATCGGCATGGAGCGGTGTGGAGACACCGCCGATGTCATTGCGGTCGCAGAGGGCGAACAACGGCAGTATGGCGATGGCGGCATGCTCGGCGGCGTGCAAGCCGCCGGCGAGGTCAAGTCCCTCCCCTGCTATCTGTTCCATGGCTTTCTCGGGTACGTCGAACCACAGTGCCTGGGTGAAAAAGCGGATTGGCGGCAGGTCGAGCGGCTCCTCGCCGATGACCTCCTCGGTGAACTGCATCTTCTTCTTGTAGCCCACGACATTGTTGGTCACCTCCACCTCGCCAAAGCACACCTTCACCCCGGCACAGGTCTTCTCCGATAGCTTGCTGACGATGCTGATGTCAATAATCTCCTTGGTCTGGGTGTAGTAATTGACGTCGGCAGGGGTGGCGATGGCGAGCTTCCGCTGCAGGTCGAGCTCCTGTATCACATAGCTCTCGCCCTGATGGAGGTATACGGCGCCGGGGTGTATCTGAAAGAAGGCGACGCTGGCCTCAACGGTCTCCAGCAGCGCATATCCCTGCGAGGCATCGAGGACGGCATAGACCTCGCCCGAGCTGGAGCGGATATTTATCTCAGGTGCCGGTTGGGCAACGCGGGGCGACAGGTACCATCTGGAATCGACTCTCCTCAGCTTGCCCTCTGTTTCAAGCTCAGTGATGGCATGTTTAAGCACATCGCCGAAGAACTGACTGTCGGCTTCAACCAATGGGCTTTCCCACGCGGCGCAGAGGAGGTGTGGCTTGAGTATGTTGGGATTCTCCCAGTTTGTCAGTGCGTGTTCGAAGTTGCTGCCAAAGAAGTGGTCGGGGTGGTTCATCAGGTACTGGTCGAGGGGGTCATCGTGGGCAATAAGGAAACTGAGAGAGCTACCGCCCCGTCTGCCGCTGCGTCCCGCCTGCTGCCAGGTGCTGGAGATGCTCCCAGGGTAACCTACCAGCACCGTCGCCTCGAGGTCGCCGATGTCAATGCCCAGTTCCAGGGCGTTGGTGGCTACGGCACCGAGGAGTTCGCCCTGGAAAAGCGCCTTCTCTATCTGGCGGCGCAGCTCAGGAAGGTAGCCAGCGCGGTAGGGGCTGATGCGCTGGGCAAGCTCTGGCTCGAGCTGGTTTCTGGTGTAAAGGTAGACGAGCTCGGTGAGCTTACGTGTGCGGGTGAACACCAGGCTACGGATATTATTGCGGACGAGCTCGGTGAACAGGAACGTGGCTTCGGAGTTGGCGCTGCGTCTGCCCACCTTCTTTTCGGCTAGGGGTGGGTTCCAGAAGACGAACAGCTTGCCCCCGGAGGGCGAGCCATCGTCGGCTATCACCTCGAAGGGCAGCCCCACCAGCCTCTGGGCGTGCTCGCCGGGGTTGGCGATAGTGGCAGAACAGCAGATGAACTGGGGGCTGGAGCCGTAGATGGCACAGATGCGGCGCAAGCGCCGCAAGATATTTGCCACATGTGAGCCGAACACGCCGCGGTAGACATGTGCCTCATCTACCACTACGTATTTCAGATTGCGGAACAGCCGCGACCAGGAGCCGTGGTTCGGCAGGATGCCCACATGCAGCATATCGGGGTTGGTGAGCACGATTTTAGCCCGTTTTTTTATCTCTCTGCGTTCCGCCAGGGGTGTGTCGCCATCGAAGGTGGCGCATTCGGTATAGCCCACCAGCTCGGGACAGGCGAGCTCACGGAGACTGCGCAGCTGGTCCTGTGCCAGTGCTTTGGTGGGGAACAGGTAGAGGGCGCAGGCAGGCCGGCCTTCCAGCAGGCTCTGTAGCACCGCCAGATTGTAGCACAGCGTCTTACCGCTGGCGCTGGCGGTGGCCACCATTATATTTTTGCCGTTACGGGCGGTGTTTATTGCCTGAGCCTGATGGCTATAAAGCGAGCTTATGCCCAGGGATTTGAGTCTGGCTTCCAGACTGGGGTGGAGTGGTCTTTCCAGTGCGCCGAACTTAGGCTCACGGGGCGGAACATGCTGGATATGGACTATCTGCTGTTTGTATTCCGGGTGGGTGGTGAGATGGTGGATGAAGGCGTCAGCGTACATAACTAAGCCCGCCGCCGCTATTACGGAGCGGGCAGGATTTCGATCGCCCGCTCCACTATTTCCACCTCGGGGTAGTTCTGGGCGATGAAGTTTACCGCCCGGTTGAGGATATCGTCCACATGCTGGTCATGGTTGCTGACGCAGGCGATGCCCAGAGTTGCCAGTTGCCATAAGTCGAGGTCACCGACCTCGGCTATAGAGACATTGTACTGGTTGTGCAGTCGCGTGATAATGGACTTGACTATTCGCCTTTTGTCTTTGAGCGACTGGCTCCCATGAAGGTGGAGCCTTATCTGGCAGATACCTGCGTTCATTTCCCTCAGACAGCGCCCTCAGCGGGGGAGTAGCTGAGGGCACTGTTTTTTATCTAACCGCTACTTGCGTTTCTTGTCGGCATAGCAGGTGCTGCAGTAAACCGGGCGGTCATCCTTGGGCTCGAAAGGTACCTCGCACTCGGCGCCGCAGTTGGCGCAGACCGCATGGTACATCGTCCTCGATTGACCGTAACCGCGATAACGACTTTGTCGCCTGGCTGCCCGGCATTCGGGGCAGCGACCGGGTTCATTCTGTAGCCCTCGCGACCGATAGAACTCTTGCTCACCGACGGTGAAGATGAACGTCCTCCCGCACTCGGAGCAGGTAAGGGTCTTGTCCGCTAGAGCCAATTCCATGCCTCCTTGTTGTGTTACTGTGACCTGTTCTGTTGCAGTCTCTGCGGCACAAGACCTCTCTTCCCGTGTCGCCAGGGAAAACCCCTATGCTTCCGGTCTCCCCCCAAGAGGGTGCCGAACCAGGGAACGGCACCAGCCAGGTTCTGTACACATCTTCTAGTGTAGTCCAATATCACCCCGGCGTCAAGCCGACGTGCTCGCCCGGTAGATCAGTGTCCTCACCCAACCTCTAGCCCAAAAGGGCATACGCCCCCACTCTAACCCTAAGGGGAGAGAGAACCTTTCCTCTCCCTTGATGGGAGAGGAAAGAAGGAAGAAAGTCCAACATCAAGTGGGAAAGGTTCTCTCTCCTTGTGGGAGAGAGTTAGAGTGAGGGGAGTCCTTCCCGTCAGGGGAGAGGCCGGGTGAGGTCAGGTGTCACCGATCTACTGGACGAGTACATCTCGTTGACAGGTAGCTACGGCTATGCTAGACTAGCCGCGCCCCGGGGCGGACTATGCCCCGGGTACCGGATACGGTCCTGACTACGGCACCGCTGGCAAAGGAGGCAGGCAATTGCAACCGCCGTTCATGGTATCCTACAGCATCACCCAGAAATGCAACTTGAAATGCAAGCACTGTTATAGCGAGTCAGTGGAGCAGGCGGCACCGGATGAACTGTCCACCGAGGAGGCTTTCAGATTCATTGATGACCTATCGAGCTGGGGTATTGGGTTGCTCATCATAGATGGGGGTGAGCCGCTATGCCGCGAGGACCTCTTCGATGTTATCAGGTATGCCTCTGCCAGAGGGATAAGGACCACCATCGGCAGCAATGGTACCCTGATTGACGAAGCGGCAGCGAAGAAGATGAAAGAGGCCGGTGTTATGGCGGTGGCGATATCCGTTGATGGCGCTGACGCACAGGCGCATGATTCATTTCGAGGTGTTCCGGGTGCCTTCGACCAGACCTTGAGAGGAGTCGAGGCCTGCAAGAAGGTGGGGCTTCCCTTCCAATTCAACACCGTAATTCGAAAAGACACGCTGCGGCAAGTTAAGGAGCTAGTGGGCATGGCTGTAGAATACGGCGCAGACGCCGCCGAACTCTTTGACCTGGTGGCTGCGGGGCGGGCGAGGAAGGAGTGCAGGGAGCAGGTGCTGAGCAACGAAGAACGACGAGAGGCTATGGAACTGCTTGCCGAGCTCCAGGTGGACTGCCCCATCGTTATCAGGGTGCCAGGTTGCCCCATGTACCCCCTGTTGCTACAGCAGAAGCAGGTCAAGCCCAGACACTTTCCGTCCGAGCTGCTGAGGCGGATTCCATACTACGGCAGGGGTTGTGCTGCCGGTATGCCTATGGGCTATGTGATGGTGCAGTGTGATGGCAAGGTGAACCCCTGCATGTTGCTTCAGATAGACCTTGGCAATATCAGGCAACGGAGCATAGTTTCTATCTGGGAAGACTCGCCTGTGCTGGCACAATTGCGGCAGAGAGAGCTGCTGAAAGGGGAATGTGGGCGGTGTATGTATAAGGTCACCTGCTCCGGCTGTCGGGGCAGGGCGTACGAGGAAACCGGCGATATGATGGCGACCGACCCCGGTTGCTGGGTACCCCAACTGGCCGGCTGAGTCCGCGTATACCGCACAGCCTCCTGTTGACAGGGATAGGTCATATGTGTTTATAATAGGTCGCATTGCAAAACATCGCTAAGCGAGGTACCACATGCGTTACCTACAACAGTGGCTGAAGGGGGTTGTGGACCTGGTGGTGCTCTGTTTAGTCAGCCGGCTGCCGATGTATGGCTACCAGATTATTAAAGAGCTGGAGAAGAGGGCTGGTGGCTACCTCAAGTTCGGGAACGGCACGGTATATCCGGCGCTGTTGCGGCTGGAGAAAAGGGGACTGGTGATATCGAAGTGGCGGCGGGTTACTCAGGGGAGAGGCAGGCGCTACTACCAGATTACAGAGAAGGGACGGCAGTTCCTGGCTGAACATGCCCGACTGTGGCAGGGCCTCCATTCCGTGGTGGGAAAGTTCTTGCAGGAAGGGGCATCGTCCCTGTCACCGGAACAGAGAGCGAGCGGGATTATCGAGGAACTGAGACCGCTGTAGTGGAGGTGTGTCATGGCTGTGGCAATCGTCACCGATAGTACCTCAGACCTGACCCCGAGGATTGTTGAGGAGCTGGACATAACCGTGGTGCCGCTCAATGTTCATTTCGGCACCGAGACCTACAAGGACGGTATTGACCTCACCACGGAAGAGTTCTACCGTCGGTTGCCGGCGAGCAAAGTGCTACCCACCACCTCGGCACCCAGCCCGGGTGAGTTCGCCGAGGTCTATGAGAGGCTTGCCAGGCAGGGCAATGAGGTGCTCGCTATCACCATATCGTCGAAGCTCAGCGCCACTTATAAGGCTGCACTGGATGCCAAGGAGATGGTGGGGGAGGGGTGCCGCGTTGAGGTGGTCGATTCATACTTGGCGATAAGCGGACTAGGGCTGGTGGTGATAGCTGCCGCCAAGGCGGCTAAGGCTGGTGCCACCATGGAGGAGGTTAAAAGGGTGGCATTTGAGAGCATGAAGAAGGTTGACCTGCGCATCGCCTTCGATACGCTGGAGTACCTCCAGCGCGGAGGGCGCATCGGTAAGGCGCAGGCGTTCCTGGGCTCAACTCTGAAGCTGAACCCCATCCTCTCGCTCAAGGACGGCATCACTGTGGGGGTGACCAGAGTGAGGTGCCGGGCGAAGGCGCTGGAGCATCTCCGCGACTTTGTCTTCAGCTTCCCTGCCATCGAGGAGCTGGCGATCGAAGATGCGATGACACCTGACGAGGCAGATATGCTGGCGCAGGAACTCAGTGCCAAATTTCCCCGGGAGCGCGTTCGCTGGCTGAAGGTAAGCCCCGTTATCGGTACCCATGTCGGCGCCCGTGTCATCGGCGTCGCCGTGCTACCGAAGTCGTAGGCCTTTCTTACCTCTTCGAGCCGCATATCGTTCCCCATGTGATGGTTTCAACCGCCGTGGTTGAACCGCGGTGGCAGTTGTGCTAAATTACGGCGTCATCATTTCCCTACCACAGCACAAGGAGGGGCTTCGTATGGCTGCAACAAGATTTGAAAGGCTTTTCCAGCCGGGAAGGATCGGCACCTTAGAGATTAAGAACCGCATCGTCATGCCGCCGATGGCTACCGGCTATGCCTCCGAGGACGGCTCGGTAACCGATAGGCTGATAGCTTACTATGAGGAGAGAGCGAAGGGGGGACCAGGGCTTATCATAGTGGAGATAAGCTGTATCGATGCCCCTGTGGGGAGGGGACTGGCGAGGCAAATAGGCATTGATAACGACAACTTTATCCCCGGGCTTGCCAGGCTGGCCAGTGCCATTAAGCGCCATGGCGCCAGGGCGGCGATACAGCTCCACCATGCCGGCAGGCAGACTTCATCCCGTCTTACCGGCTTTAAACCGGTGGCACCTTCTCCTATTGCCGGGCGCGACGGCGAGGTGCCGCGAGAGCTGACAGCAGATGAGATCAAACGGCTGGTCAACCGCTTTGCCGAGGCCGCCTGGCGCGCCAGGGAGGCCGGGTTCGATGGTGTGGAAATACACGGCGCCCATGGCTATCTGGTGAGCCAGTTTTTGTCGCCGTTGTCTAACAAGCGTCAGGACGAGTATGGCGGCACCATAGAAAACCGGGCGCGGTTTCTCGTGGAGATAATCAGGGCGATACGCTCGAGGCTGGGACGGGATTACCCTCTGTGGTGCCGGCTGAGCGCCGTGGAGCTGAATGTAGAGGGCGGCATCACGCTGGAGGAGACAAAGGTGGTGGCGAAGCTGGCGGAGCAGGCGGGCGCCGACGCCATACATGTCTCGGCACACGCCGTGGGCACTGCCCGACGCCCACCCATGGCACAACAGCCAGGCGCCTTCATCGAGTACGCTGAGGCAGTGAAGAAGGTGGTCTCGGTGCCGGTCATTGCCGTGGGCAGGATTACTCCAGAGCTTGGTGAGCAGGCGCTCCGCGAGCGGAGGGCGGACTTCATCGCTCTGGGTAGGCAGCTCCTTGCTGATGCCCATACGGTAGAGAAGATAGCCAGTGGCAGGCTCGAGGACATCAGGCCGTGTCTGCGCTGCTTTTACTGTCTGGATAGCGTGGGAAGGAGGAGGGGGAATGGTGTCTGCTGCGCCGTTAACCCAACTCTGGGCAGGGAGCGGGAGTCGGCGCCGCCGGCGGGGCGAAAGAAGAAGGTGGTGGTCGTGGGCGGTGGTCCTGGCGGTATGCAAGCGGCAATTGTAGCCGCGCAGAGAGGGCACGAGGTCACGCTGTTTGAGCAGGCCGATGAGCTGGGTGGGCAGCTCATACTGGCGGCGAAGCCGCCGTTCAAGGACACAATTGAGGACTACCGGCAATATCTCATAACGCAGGTAAATAAGCTTGGCGTGGAGGTGAAGCTGAAGCAGGAGTTCACCCCTGAATTAGTTGCTGCTCTTAAGCCCGATGTAGTGGTGCTGGCAACGGGCGTCCGGCCCCTCATCCCGGACATCCCCGGCATCGAAGGCAAGAATGCGCTGCTGGCAAGCCAGGTGCTGGGCGGTGCTGATACCGGTGAGCGCGTGGCGATTATCGGCGGCGAGCTTGTCGGCTGCGAGACGGCGCTGTTTCTCCTGGACAGGGGAAAGAAAGTGACTATTATGAGGCGGGGGACTAGGCTGGCAACCAGGGTCAACCGTTCGATAAGGGAACCGATGCTGGAGCGGCTGCATGTCAAAGGTGCCGCCATCCTCACCGGGGTGGCATACGAGAAGGTCACAGAAAAAGGTGTGGTGATACGGGATAGCGAAGGCAACAGGCGACTGGTGGAGGCGGACACTGTGGTGGTAGCTGCCGGCGCCATGCCCAACGATGGACTGGCAAAGCTGCTCAAGGGGAAGGTACCTAAACTGGTTCGTGTTGGCGACTGCGTAATGCCGCGGGGAATAAGGGAGGCGGTGGCAGAGGGCTACCGTGCTGGTCTGGAGGTCTAGGACCCGCGCCCGTCAAGCCTGCAGGCTTTTTAGGTATTCTGCCCTTCTTACCATGGCGCCAAGCGCCTTTATCGCGTTCTCCGGCATAGCATATGCCGGTATACCGCGCTTTGTCGCCAGCGTCATCCCCTTCTGCTGCTCATTGGAATGTCCCGGCACCACAATGATGGGCTTCTGTGCTGCATCGCGGATTTGTTCCAGCCGCGACAGGAAGCCCTCGTCCTCGAGGAAGGCGTAGCATATAGTGAGGCAGGCATCAACCGCCTCGACCATGATCTCTAGGCAGGTGCTGTAGATGAGGTTCGCCTCGCCGAATGGGACCCAGACCAGGTCCACCGGATTTTTCAGGTTCGGTGACGGGGGTATTCTGTCCTTGAGGAAGTCAAGCAGTCTCCGCTGAATGTGCTGTGGCAAGGGCGAGACCTTCAGTCCTTCCTTGGCACAGGCATCGGCACTGGCAACAGCGCCGCCACCAGCCTCGATAAGCAATCCCACCTCCCTCCCCCGCGGCAGGTGTGGCGCCGAGAATGCCGCTGCCAGGTCTAAAAGGTCTGCCAGACCTTCGGCCAGTATGACGCCCTTCTGCTTGCAGGCGGCAGCAAAGACGGCATAACTACCTGCGAGCGAGGCGGTGTGCGACATCGCGGCCTTAGCCCCAGCCTCCGAGCTGCCGCCTTTCCAGACGATTATCGGCTTGTGCGGGGAGACCTTCTCCGCCAGCTTAAAAAAGCGCTCCGGCTGCTTCAGTCCCTCGATGTAGAAGCAGATGACCCCGGTCTCGGGGTCGTTGCCGAAGAATTCCAGAAAGTCTTCGATGGAGAGGTCGCTCTGGTTGCCGATGCTAACTATCCCCTTAAAGCGCAGCCCACGCTCGGTGCCCAGGAGCACCATGTTCTCACTCGCCCACCCGCTCTGCCCGACAAAAGCCACACCGCCGGGCTCCATCGCCACCCTGGTATGGGGGGATATAGTGTTGATCCTCGCCCTTGGTGAGAACAGCCCCATGCAGTTGGGTCCCACCACCCGCACGCCGCCGCTTCGGGCTATCTCCACCATTTCCCGCTGCAGCTCTTTCCCTTCACCTCCGAGTTCGGCGAAGCCGGCACTGTGCACGATGGCGAACTTCACCTTTTTGCGAGCACAGTCAGCCATCGCCTGGGGTACATTCCGCGCCGGTATGGCGATGACCGCCAGGTCAACTTCGCCGGGTACGTCGCTGACGCTCGGGTAACACTTGAGGGACATAATTTCCGATTCCTTGGGGTTTATCGGGTAGATGGCACCCCGATAGCCGTCCTTGAGCAGGCTGGAGATAAACATGCCACCGGACTTCAGCTCGTCCCGGGAGGCACCGACGATAGCGACCGACTGCGGCTGGAACAGGGGTGCGAGGTCTATTGCCGCGAATTTAGCTGTCACCTATTCGTCTCCCGACTATGAATAGCGCCATCAAAAGTTGTCGTTGCCGCAAGGCGGCTAGAGCTTGCTTTTCCTGTGTCCCTCGGCACGGGTGGAAGACCTGCCCATGATAGGGGGGACCGACAGGCTACCCGGAGCAAGCCGGGGGTGCAGCCGCACCGGAGGTTTTAGAAGTCCTGCGGGCTCCAGTACTGAAGACGTCACCATCCTACTCCGCAGTTGAAGCTGTGCCTTTTCCTGGAGCGATTTCAGGGCTTCGGGGTTGTCCTGTAGCCTGGCGACCCTGGGGTATGTCCTGGGCAACTGACCGTGTCTCTTGGGCTTGAACTCCACGGCGATTGTGGAGTCGCCTCTCATCGCGAGTTTATAGTCGAAGTGGTCGCTGATGCCGTTGCTGAGACGGTGGAAGTTGTTCGGCCTCGGCGTCTCTATTGTGCGGGAGACAGCCAGCAGGCCAAGGCCGACCACAGTGCTTACCGGCTCCGGCATAAAAATCAACGCCAGTGCCAGCGATTGCAGTCCAGCGCGGTAATTCGAGGTAGCCGTCATTTAGCGCTAATATTTAAAACCATTTTGCGCCGCTGAGTCAACCACAGGGCGCCGACCAGATCTTCAAAAGCAGCTTCCTCTGAAGCCACGAAATCCTATTGTTCAATATCCTGGCAACATCAGCCCTGTTACGGCTACGGGCCAGCTCGTTTGCCAGCCTGACATCGCCGAACGCATATCGCACCCAATTACTGAAATCGTTCTTTTCGGCCGTGACATTGTGGTTGTAGCTCTGTTCGCTCATGTGGCTGAGACACTTTTCTTTCTCCCCGCCATTTTCCGTCCCGCCCGAATGTTCAGACCCTTCGACCTGTCTACCCAACATTGCCGTCTCTGGAACAGAGGCTATCACACACCTTTACTCCCTGTCAAACGGGGCTTTTTCCTCGCCGCTGTGGTATATGCTAGAATTGTCGCGTCGCGGAATATCATTAAGGGGGGTCATCATGAATTTAGAAACCGTACTCTACGAGGTGAAAGAAAACATCGCCACCATCACCATGAACCGTCCGGACAAGCGCAACGCCTTAAACCATGCTTTGCTCAGGGACCTGGACGCCGCCTTTGACCAGGCTGAAAACGACCCGGAGGTCAGGGTGGTCATTCTCAAAGGCGCCGGCAAGGCATTCTGTTCCGGTTACGACCTTACGGGTAGCCCCTACATCAGCATCCCCGAAGGCTATGACCGCTGGACGATAGGCAATGCCTTGAAGACGCTGCGTGGCATCAGTGCCCGTTACCTAAGGATATTCAATTTCCCCAAGCCGACTATTGCCGAGGTGCATGGCTACTGTTTAGCCGCCGGGTGCTATCTGCAGATGTGCTGCGATGTTGCCATTGCCGCTGAGGATGCCATACTGGGACATCCGGCAACTCGCGGCGGCGGGGTGACCAGCATGCCATTATGGGTGACTATCCTGGGGCTGCGCAAGGCCAAGGAGCTGCTGTTCACCAGCCGACTTATCAGTGGCAAGGAGGCGGAACGCATCGGTCTGGTGAACAAGGCTGTGCCGCCGGACAAGCTGGAGGAGGAGGTGTGGAAGATGGCAAAGGAGATGGCTGAGGTGCCCGCCGACGGCATGATGATTCTCAAGGAAGCGCTCAATACGCATGCTTTGATGGCATGGAACCTTGATGCCACCTTCGCTTACCACCGTCAGCTCAATGCTCTGGGGCGGCTGGGGCGGAGCGAGGGGGCAGCCCCATATACTCTTGACCAGCTCCGCAGCCGCACCCGTGGCGAAAAACCAGAACAGTAGTGTGCCCGGCTGGCGGCGAAAGGTAGTGATTGTTTGACATCACCGCGTACAGGTGCTAAAAAAATGCAGGGGGCGCCGTGATGAGCGACATCGAGGAATTGATCGAACGCGCCGCTCAGGACTTAGCTGCTAGCAGCTATGCCATTGCCCTCACCGGTGCTGGCATTTCCACGGACTCCGGCATACCCGACTTCCGCGGTCCCGATGGCATCTGGACGAAGAACCCGGAGGCTGAAAGGAGGGCATACGAGACGTATTTCAGGTTCCTCAGGGACCCGGGGCAGTACTGGAAGGAGAGGCTGACGATGGGCACCTCGCTTCTGGGCAACCTGCGCGAGGCGAAGCCCAACCCGGCGCACTACGCCCTTGCCGAACTGGAGAAGATGGGGATAATCAAGAGCGTGCTCACGCAGAACATAGACGGCTTGCATGAAAAGGCCGGTAGCCAGAGAGTGTTCGAGTACCATGGCAGTATCTACAAGCTGAGGTGCCCGTCGTGTGGCATGCGCTTCAGGTATGAGGAATACGACCTGCACCAGCTTCTTGCCGAAGATAAGCTGCCACCGAGGTGCAAGGAATGTAAGTCGCCGATAAAGGACGATGTGGTACACTTCAATGAGCCCATACCCTCTGATGTCGCCCATGCCAGCCTGGAAGAGGCACACCGCTGTGATTTAATGCTCATCTGCGGTACCTCGGCGGTTGTCTATCCCTTTGCCGAACTACCCCGCGTGGCGCGGTACCGGAGAGCCGGCTCAAGACTGTTTTCCGGCGAGCAGGGAAAGAGGACGGTCATCATCGAGGTCAACGCTGAGCCCACACCGCTGACCCGCGAGGGCATCTCCGATTACCTCATCCAGGGACGGCTTGCTCAAATTCTGCCCAGAATCGTCGCCCGGGTGAAAGAACTTGTGCGTTGAACTGGCAAATTGGATGCAGTCACCTTGCCCGCGCCCTATTGACAGGCAAGCAAGGAGGTGGTATGCTTGGGAACCGAAGTGTGATGTCGACCGAGTCGTCGGTCGAATTTTGATCATAAAGCGCCGGGCTATTGTCAGGTCGATACCTAGGGTTGGTGGACGCTGGACAGGTTGGTCGGTCTGCTGATGAGAACAAGAATCGGGGGAGGTGCGACTATGTGATACATGCGCGGAACGGAAAAGGTGACCGAAAGTTTTTTCTGAAAGGAGGTGTTCAGATGAAAAGGTGGCAATTAGCAGGGCTTATCCTTGTTGCGGTGGTGGTGATAGGTGCTGTGGCTTGTACTCCGAAGCCGTCGGTACCTCAGCCTACAGGCCCTATCACCATAAAGATCGGTTTACCCTTGCCTCTCAGCGGTTCCGCAGCGCCGTGGGGGCAGATACCGACGCCGTACCGCGAAGCTTGGATAGAGATCTTCAATAGGGAAGGCTTTCAGGTAAACGGCAAGACCTACAAATTAGAACTGGTACAGGTGGATGACCAGAACACAGCCGAGGGCGGTGCTGCAGCAGCGAAACAGCTGATCTATGAGCACAAAGTAAAGTTCATTGCCGGGCACTGGAGCTGGAACTTTTCTGCCATAGCAGCTATTACTAATCCGGCGAAGGTCATCTTTGTGACCAGGACAGGTGCGCCAGACGCTTTGCCCGCTAGTTGGGGGGGGCGCCTATGACCCGAAGACTATGCCTTACGTCGTCTTCGGCACACCATCCTACGATGAATATGTTAATGCCGCCTTTGCCCTTGTGGAGGCATTCCCCGACTATGGTGTGTTAGGAGGACTCGATTGCACCATCAGCAAAGGCGGGCCAGGTTGGATTAAGGTAGAGGAGACGCTTGATAAGGCTGGAATAAAACATCACACTGAGTGGTTCCCGCCGGGTACGACAGACTTCGCCCCCTTTATCACCAGGTTTGCTGAAAAAGGCTGCAAAGTCGTCATGGTCGCCGGTTGGGTGGGGGAATACATGATGTTCCTCAAGCAGCGGTATGAGATGGGGTATAAGGACATGAAGGTATTCTGCTCCGGTCCCTTCGTGAGCCTGGACATGTATAAGGCGGTCTGTGGCGTGGATGCCTTCGAGGGTGCCATCGGCTACTACTATGCACCTTGGGAGTTCAAGAAGACCAAAGTCAACCCCAAGCACATTGAGCAGTGCCGCGAAGCTCTGCAGCTCGCCAGTCAGAAGACCGGTAAGCCTTACGAGTATACCGGTGAGATACATTGGGTACCGACCCATTTCTCTATACTGGTCCAGGCGATGCAGAAGGCGGGCACTGTGGATGACCCCGATGCCATCATGAAGGCTATCCGCGGCGGCACCTTTGATACTCCCGTCGGGAAGTGGACCATGTCGGGTGAGAAGACGTACGGCTCACCGATTGTTTTCGGAAATCCCGGCTGTTTGTGCATTATTAAGGGCGGCAAGGAAGTGTACCTATCAGAACACCCGATGGAACCGCTTCCCTAGTGGCAGAAAAGTAAGCCAAGGAGGTCAGGTATGCCCCCTGCCGGAATCTGGGTCGATGGCCTAGTACAGAGCTGCATTTATATGACCATGGCGTTCGGCATGGTGCTGGTGTTCAGCATTCTCGGCATCTTGAACTGGACACATGGTCAGTTCTATATGCTAGGAGCCTTCGTCCTCTATTACGCTGTCACGGCGGGCATACCTTTCCCCTTGGGTTTGCTAGTATCAGGAATTGTCATTGGCGGGCTTGGTATGTTGTTCGAGAGGATAATTATAAAGCCCCTCAATACTCCGCCCTACGGAGCGTTGTATGTGACTGTGGCTACTTTAGCGCTGATCTTCTTTTTTGAGGGCGCCGCCGGACTGGCTTTTGGACTGTTGCCGAAAGGGCTAGCTACAGTGCTTTCTGGAGCGATTAGCCTCGGCTCGTTTGACATCACTTATCAAAGGTTGGCTGTGATCATTTTTACTCTTGTGGTCATGTCCGCCATGTATTTTGTGTTGAGTTCTACTAAGGTGGGCTTAGCTATCAGAGCAGTAGCGCAGGAGCCGGTGGCGGCAAGTCTATATGGTATCAGCGCTGCTAGGGTGTCGGTTACCGTTATGGGCATTGGTTGTGCGTTGGCAGCGATGGCTGGCGGGATTATAGCGCCTGTCCACTCAGTTGAGCCTTTTATGGGGCGCATCCCCATGATCATGTCCTTGCTGGCGATTGTCATCGGAGGGCTTGGTAGCCTGACCGGTGCTATAGTAGGTGCTATCATTCTGGGCGTGCTTAACAGCGTGATAGCCTACAAAATATCCTTTTGGTCTGAGGTGGTCTTGTTTATGCTGGTGATCATCATCTTGCTGGTGAGACCGCAAGGTCTGTTTGGAGCCGCCGCGAAGTGATAATAGGACGCCGTTACATAGACTACAAGAGCCTGCTGCCTAAGATTGTTGCCGGAGCAGTGGTACTCGTATTAGCTATTTTCCCGGCTATCGATCACAGCGTGGTCACCCTGTCCATCCTGATATCAAGCGGGATTTGGGGGATTGCTGCTATGGGGTTTACGCTGATACTAAGGACGGGGCAGTTCAGCATGGGACAAGCGGCGTTCATGGCTATAGGAGGCTATGTTGCTGCAATCCTGACGGTGAAGCTGGGAGTACCGTTCTGGCCAAGCTTTCTGGCTTCCGGAGTGCTTGCG
>Ga0123519_10007244_pt1 | contig 17239 bp, 17 predicted proteins | sample YelNatPaOPRAMG02_FD_87396 | JGI IMG/M metagenome (GOLD analysis project Ga0123519, IMG submission 87396) | Hot spring microbial communities from Yellowstone National Park - Yellowstone National Park OP-RAMG-02 (version 2) | ecosystem: Environmental > Aquatic > Thermal springs > Hot (42-90C) ... | reverse complement strand
TCGATACATGTTTCGGCTTTTCGAATATGGAATGGGACGTTCGTCCCATTATATTAAACTTTGACCGTTTTTGTCAGGTCGTTTTTGCAGTGCAATCATTAATTAAAGATTTGAGGCGCTCCAAGCGCCGCTCAAGAGAACAAATCATCGCATACGTGGAGCTGGCCAGGCGGCGCTGGAAGATGCTCATCGCCAGGCGGGCAGCCGAGCGATTCAGAATCCGCGCGCGGTTATAGTAATACTCAATATAGGCCGTCGCCAGATCGTATAATGCCTGTTCACTGACCGGTCCTTTGCTCAGCTCATAGCTTAGCGTGTCGGAAATCCTGGTCGGATAGATGGGACTGCCATCATAACGAACCATTTCCTCCTTTGTCCGGCGGATAAAATGGCGGGCGCGTGCGTCCGGCGGATAGGCCGAGAACGCGTCATAGGTTGATAAAGCTTCGGGCTCCAGCAGCCGCCACAAACAATAATAGGGGTAGTCCTTTCCCTTGTGGGGCGTGGCCGTCAGCAGGATGAGATGTTGCGCCGCCCAGGAAAGCTTCCATCGTCCGTCATGATCACCTTGAGCTAGATTAGCCCCAGACAGGGCCTTCGCCAGACGGTAGCGTTCTGTTTTCCGCACTCGAAAATCGGGCTCACGGTCAGCAGCGAGCTTGTGCGCCTCGTCAAAAATAACCAGATCGTAAGGTTGAACTTGCGGTTCCTGTAAACGGGCAAAGGTCCGTTCCCCCGCCAGGGTATCCATACTGACAATCGCCTTATCGCTTGATTGGTCTGTGAATGGATTATTGTCCCTGGCATCTGCGCCGGTGATGATTTGAAAGTGCAACCCAAAAAGCTTGCGCATTTCGCTTTCCCAGTTTCCGACCAACCCTGCTGGTGGAACGATGAGAATTCTATGAATTAGCCTTCGTGCAAGCATTTCCCGAATGTACAATCCAGCCATGATCGTCTTTCCCGCTCCAGCGTCATCAGCAAGCAGAAATCGCAAACTAGATTGTGGAAGCATGTGATCATAAACCGCAACCCGTTGATGAGGGAGTGGATCAATCAGCGAGATTTCTGTTGCAAATGCGGGATTAAACTGATGGCCGAACGCCAGACGATACGCTTCTACGAGCGTGAGGATTGTATCGGAAGGCGAGGAGAAATCGAGGTCTGGAATTTGTTCGGGCATAGCCTGATAAACTGGGCTTTCTTCTCTTATGCCATGGACTTTATTCTCTTCAAAAACCTTGATCCCCAACAGTTCGGCTTTTTCAATCTTTTGCCAGGCCAATTTACCTGGCTTCGATTGCCTGTTCTCCCAACGGTTTATGGAAGCAAAGGAAACACCCAACAGTTCCGCTAATTGGGTTTGGGTGATTCCATATTTTTGGCGAAGTTTTTTGATGCGCTTGTAATAATCTGGGGGAACAATGTGCTTCTAAGCCACCCCCTAACAAACCAGGAATGCGGGTGAGGTAACGATTAATCTACATTATACTGAAAAACGGAATAATGCAAGGTTTTTTCTCTAATTTCAATCCAGGGTTTTCAGCAGTTGTTAAGATTTGGACGGACAGTGAGCTGTAGATGCATGGATGTCGCTCCACTCCACCCACATATACAGCCACTGCGACGATAGAGCCAGCGCTCTTTCAAAAACGATCTATCTTCAGGAGATCCGGCATCAAATTACACAATTGAAAGAGGCGCAAATATAATAGCCTTGCTTTTGATACCCAAAAAGCTTACATCAACAAATCGTGTGTCCTAAGGAAATCATCAACTTCAATCCGGGTAGGGAAAGAGACTTGAGTGCCAATCTTTTTAACTGACATTGCAGCAACAGCATTTGCCCTTCTTACTGCCTCCCGTAGCGAAAGCCCTTCAGACAGGAAAACCGCTAAGCTTCCTATAAAAGCATCCCCTGCTCCAGTGGGATCTATTGCATCCACGGGAATTGGGGGAATGTTCTCCTCTGAGTCTTGTTCTACCAATAATGCGCCCCGCTCACCAAGTGTTAGAATGACCGTGCGCGTGCCTAACGACAAGAGTTTTCGAGCAGCAGCTTTTGCATCTCTGGGCGTATTTACCGGGACACCTGTAATCTGTTCTGCCTCGGTCTCATTTGGAGCACAGATATCTGTCATTTTGAAAAGGTCTTCAGGAATGGGTGCAGCCGGCGCAGGATTAAGGATGGTGAGAATATTTCCTTCTTTTGCAACACGAAATGCCTCCATTGTGGTTTCTATGGGAATTTCCAGTTGACAAATTACAATGTCGGCATTCAATATCGCCTCCCGTGCTTGCCGAACATCGGCAGGGGATAATTGTGAGTTGGCGCCCGGGACTATGACAATAAAATTCTGTGCATTATCGTCCACAAAAATAGGCGCCACACCGGAAAATTGCTTCTCATCATACATGACATAAGTAGTATCTATGCCATGGTCGCGATAATTTTTTATCGTCCCTTCCCCAAAGACATCACGGCCCACCTTACTCACCATTGTTACATGGGCGCCTAATTTTGCCGCCATCACTGCTTGATTTGCACCTTTACCACCATAACCGAGATGAAAAGATCGTCCGATGAGGGTTTCCCCAAGTTTCGGAAGACGTGGAACCCTTGAAATCAAATCTATCATCGAACTTCCCACTACGCAGATTCTTGGTTTTTCTCTCATAGTGAGACCTCTTTTGAATCTTCCTATCATTCATTCATTGTTATGAATTCGGATATTATTACGGACTGGGCAATATCACATGTTCCTCGGTATATATATGGATACGCACCTGGGCAAATTGATCAGCATCTGCGCCAGCAAGGATGCCTTCTTCGCTAGAAAAGGCTGACTCCATCGCCTCGATACTGTCCCACCATAATTCCGCTGTGCCATCATAGATGGGTTCTACTCCATCACCTTCAGGCTGATGGTCAATGGCGATATTGATGCGGTATCCTCGCAGCCCCGGCATACGTGAGGACAGCTTGATATGTTCGTTTAACCAGCGATGCTCGAATTGTTCTCTGGTCATACCCGGCTTGCGTTTTAGAAGCGCAATTACTTTAACCATGTTTTCCTCCAGAATAGATGTTTTTTTCTATAGAGACCTGAGCCATATCAATATGTTCTTTTAAAACAGCCTCATATTCTCTGACCCAGAATGAAACAAGTGAAGTAAATTAATCTCAACGTATCGCCCTTACACCTCCCGCTGCATACGCTCGAGTTGCTTCTGCTACTACTTTCTCCAAAGTGACCATGGTTATATCACCAGGGGTTTCTTGAACCAGAATGCCATGGGCAGCACCCCATTGAACAGCTGTGTCGAGATCTTTTCCATTTAGCAATGCCGCTAAAACCCCTGAAGCAAATGAATCACCACCCCCCGTACGATCAGCGATCGGGATGGCTGTCCGCAACGGAGCCTGATAAATTTTGTCGTTGTGGGTGTCATATAGGATTGCTCCCCAATTGATCGTGTCAGCATTTGTGGCGCCTCTCCACTGGGTGCCAATTAAACTTAAATTCGGGAAATCTCTGGCGATATTACGTAAAGTTTCATGGTAAGCACTTATCCAATCCTCATACGGAGCTTCCGCATTTACTGGGGTTTCATAACCCAAAGCATCATGCATATCTTGATCATTTCCAACTAGAAAACCAACGTATGGGACGATTTGACGGATGATTTCACGTGCATGTGCTTTATTCGGTTCAATTTTTGCACGATAATTCAGATCAGCTGCAACCATCGTACCATATTGATTGGCGAGCCGCGCTGCTTGGATAGCTAGTCCGGCGGAAGAAGGAGAAATTAACATATAGATCCCACCGGTGTAAAAAACGCGTGCACCTTCTTTACTAAAAAGTTGTTCCCAATCCACATCATTTTCTCGCAACTCTCTAACCGCTGTATGAGCACGATAGTAAACAGTCTCAGCTGGAATCACACCTTTACCCGCAAATGTAAAATTAATACCATTCATTAATGATCCTTTTTGGTCAGTTGAGAATCGTGAGCCATCATTATTGGTATTAAACCAGATGATTTTACTGACATCAACACCGGCCGCCCTCAACTGATCGCGTATATTTCTGCCAATGTCATCATCTACAAGCGCTGTGATTACTGCAGTTCGTAAGCCAAAAGTATATGCCATACCACATGCTACATTGGTTTCACCTCCACCCTGAAAAACGCGCATCATCTTTGCATGGGAGGTGGGTACATCCATTGGATCAAAACGCAGCATTACTTCCCCTAAGGCGATTGCATCATAGTGACATGTCTCGGCTGATTTAATCTCTGTATAGCGAATTACTCGCGGAACCATTGATTGCCTCCATCTACTTACCGAACATGATCAGGATAAAAGATCATTTATGTGAAAGAGCCTTTTCCAATTCAAACTACCATTATGTGCTGAATTATTAGTAATTAGAATAATTTATTTTCATTAATATAATAAGTTCTTCACCAGAATTGCCTTCCGGCATACTTCAAATGGGACGCAACATCTGAAAATATTGACTTATCATTGAAAGCACTTCTAAAAACACAAGACCACGATAGCAGGCGCTTACAAGCCCTGCTAAAAGAAAAGGTATACTTTAGGGTATATTCTCGCCCTTTTATTTTTTGTTTATTGACTTCAGTCTTAAAATTGAACTGTTTTGACATAGGCTTTTGAAATAAGGGGTTTCTAGCAATTTACCCGTCATTTCAATCGAAAATCATTATTCCTAATTCCCGATCATCTATCTAGATAATAAGATAATAATATGTGCTCCAACTCTAGCAGCTCAACTTCCATAGACCAGGTTTTCTACATTTGTCATACATGCATGGTAGCCACGTGTGATAAGGTCGAGAGAGATCATCCACCCGGGATGAATAAGCATTCATTATTTCGTACACCTTTCTTCCCTATTCTAAAACAAAGATCATAGATATTAATCAGGATAAAGTCTTGCTTCGCTCAATTCATCAAATACAGGTACAAGAGCTTCATAACTTTTTAGAAAAACAGGATACAGGCGCTCATAAATAGCCTGGGCTGATGGATTAGGCTGATGTCGATCAATAATTTCAATGCACTTATTGACGACAGAAAAGTCTTTATACAAACCTACTCCAACACCCCCTGCAACAGCTGCGCCCAAAGACGTTGCCTCTTCGAGCAATCGAGGTTGTAAAGTGGGCAATCCAAAAATATCAGCAATAATTTGACGCCAGAGTCTGCCTTTAGCACCTCCTCCAATGAGGATCATTTCGTTAATTTGTGCATTCGAATCCAAAAACGACTGCAAGATTGTGCGCAGATTAAATGCTATTCCTTCTAAGGTGGCTCGTATCATGTCAGCACGTGTGTGGGTAATCTGTAAGCCAATAAAGCCCCCTTTAGCTCTCGGGTTCCAATGTGGGCTGCGCTCACCTTGTAGATAAGGCAGAAAAATCAAGCCATTGGCTCCAGGGACGCTTTTTTCAGCTTCATAATTCATAATCTCATATACATCCTTATCAATACCGCGAGCTTCCAATTCCTCAAGCCCACAAATTTGACGGCGCAACCATTGATATGAACCACCAGCCGCCTGCATTGTGCCGCAGGGGGCAAACATATGGGGAACCATATGCGCCCAGTTGAAGATGCGCCTTCTTGGGTCGTAAATCGGTCGAGGTGATGCGAAAGAAATCCACGAGGAAGAGCCAATATAGTTATATGCTGGGCCTTCCTTTACCGCCCCAGCCCCCACAGTTGCGCTTGCGCCGTCTCCTCCTCCAATCACAATTGGTATTCCTTCTGTAAGTCCTAATTGTTCTGCTGCTTCCTTTGTCAATTGTCCGACGACATCGGTAGAATCATGAATTTCCGGCAATATTTGTGGATCGAGGTTGATCGCATTTAAAATTTCTTCAGACCATGTGGCTTCTTCTAACGAATAGAGGTTCATCCCACTGGCATCTGAACGATCTGTCACAAATGCGCCACTCATTCGATAGGCTATGAAATCTTTGACGTGTACGAATTTGTGAACCTGTTTATAAATTTCCGGCTCATTCTCGCGTACCCATAACATTTTAGATGCGCTGTAAGTTGGGCTGATGCGATGGCCGGTAATCCGGTAAATATGTTCCTCACCAATGATTTCGCTAAGGTACTCGGCTTGGGAAACTGCCCTTTGATCCGCCCAGATAATGCAAGGTCGGAGGGGTTTTCCGGTTTTATCTAATGGTAGACATCCCATCATTTGACCACTAAAAGCAATCGCGGTAATATCATCACCTGTAACTTGAGCCTTCTGTATGATCTCTCGGGTAGCTAGTATCACTGCTTGCCACCAATCTTCTGGATTTTGTTCGGCCCATGTCGGATGGGGATGAAAAGTTCCGTATCCCTTGAAAGAACTGGCAACTAGTTGCGCCTCTTCATCAAATAGAGAGGCTTTGTTTCCTGTGGTGCCTAGATCATGAGCAAGGATTAATTTCGCCATAAATCCTTTCTTCAGAGGTTCCTAAAATCAGAACCTCAAGCTGATTATAAAATAGTAAGATAGTACTTTTCCTGTCATTTCATCTTTTTTATTAGTTTGGTCTACCCCGCTGTCTTTCTCCTGGTTTACAAATTATTGTATTTACTGGCGCTTTCGCGTATACCTAGCAATAAAGTTGTATGGCGAAGGAAGCGGGATTGCGCTCGCTTTGTCTAGTTTGTCCATTTGCTCAGGGCTTAATTCCCATCCCACACTACCGAGGTTATCTACGAGCTGTGTCAGGGTTCTAGCGCCAATAATTGGCGCCGTAACACCGGGCTTCTTTAAGAGCCAATTCAAGGCAACCTGGCTGGGAGTTTTCCCACATTCGTTACCCACTTCGATTAATGCGTCAACAATCCGCCAAGTGAGTTCACTTTCACGTTGCTCAGGCAAATCGTCCCAACGATCCGCACGACCTACGCGACTGTCCGGTGGTGGCGGCTGTCCACGCCGATATTTACCTGTTAGCCAACCGCCTGCCAATGGCGACCAAGGAATAACGCCAATTCCTTCCTCGAGACAAAGCGGTAATAATTCCCATTCTGTACTTCGCACTAATAAGCTATATTCTGGTTGTAAGCAATCAAATCGTACCCAGTTATGCATCTCACTAATCAAAATTGCCCGCATTAATTGTGAGGGCGTGTAATTAGATGCTCCAATATAGCGTACCTTGCCCATGCGAACCAGATCGTCTAGCGCCCGCAAAGTTTCCTCGAGGGGGGTGGAGGCGTCCCAGCAATGCATTTGGTATAAATCCACATAGTCGGTATTCAATCGTCGTAAACTCACATCTATTTGGTCAAAAATATGTTTGCGTGTCAGTCCAGTGTCGTTCGGTCCTTTTCCTGCAGGGAAGAAAACTTTGGTTGCAATCACTAGCTGGGAACGATCGCTACGGTTTTTCAACCAACTTCCAAGAAATGTTTCTGAAAGGCCATTATTGTAAGTGTTTGAGGTGTCAAAAAAATTTCCCCCTGCCTCGACAAAATGGTTTGCCAATGCATGTGACGTTGCTTCATCAGCAGTCCAGCCAAAGGTCTGGCAACCAAGGCAAATCTCTGAAACTTTTAACCCAGTTCTTCCCATGAAGCGATATTCCATAGTTGAAACCTCCCTTGAAGAGTTTTATTTGATCGCGCCAACAACCAAACCCCGCGTAATGTAACGCTCAACCAACAATGTAATTAGGATCATAGGGGCTATAGAAAGAAGAGATAACGCCGAAAGATACCACCATTGCGGTCCATAAGATTGTGTACCCTCACCGGCTATGAACATCGGCAGTGTGCTGGCCTTACTGAAAGTGAGCATCAGGGCAAACAGATAATCATTCCAGGTGAAAACCAAGCAGAAAAGAAAAGTGGCAATAAAACCTGGTGTCGATATGGGCAGAACAATAGAACGAAACGCCTGGAAACGGGATGCGCCATCGATCAATGCACTTTCTTCTATTTCAACCGGCAAGCCCTCAAAAAAATCACGTAAAATCCAAACAGCAAAGGGTAAGCTGAAGATGGTATAGGCAAGGATCATTCCAAAATGGGTATCAATAAGGCCAAGAATGCGATACATGATCATATAGGGTAAAATAATAACAACTGGTGGTAACATACGCTGGGAAATGATCCAAAAAGCGATATCCTTGTTATGCCACTTAAGCCCTGGCCAGAAGTACCTAAACCTAGCCAAACCGTAGCCGGCCATCCCTCCAATCAACACAGCGATCACCGCACTGGTCGTCGCTAAAATAGCACTGTTAGACCAACTTCGATATACTGCCGCCGAAGTTGGTCCCGTGAGTAGAAATTTCCAGGCATCGAGAGTAGGGGTGAAATCAATCCACGGAAAATATTTTGGGCCTTGAAACACTGCAATAGGTAACTTAAATGATGTAATAAGCACCCAATAAATAGGAAATAGGCAAACAATCGCCCAAATTACTAGCAATATGTGAGTTATGATCAACTTTATTTTTTTGGTTTGTCGGAGAGAAAGATACATAATTTTATCCTTCCGCCATCCCTGCTCGGCTGCGTAACGAGTTCAAAAACAGTGTGGAAAACAGGATCACCATAACAAGTAAAGAATAGGCAATCGCCGAAGCATAGCCTAAATTTCCGTTCTTCATCCCCACGATGTAGGCATACATCGTTACCGTTTCAGTAGCCGTACCTGGGCCCCCTCCGGTCATTACCATGACAATATCAAATAATTTAAAAGCTTCTAGCGCACGAATTAAAATAGCGGTTATGGAAACGGGGGCTAACATGGGAAAAATGATGTGCCGGAAGATGGTCCAATCTCCAGCACCATCGACGCGAGCACACTCGAGTACTTCGGGGGGAAGTGACTGCAACCCGGCGAGTAGAACTATAGTCATGAAAGGCACCCATTCCCAGGTATCTAATAAAATTAATGATGGTAACGCCAATTTCGGATTGCTCAGCCAAGGAACGACCGGTCCTCCCAAGTGTTTGATGATGTCATTTATCGGCCCCATGGATTCATTGAAAAGCATTCTTCCAACGTATCCCACTGCAGCCGGGGTTAACATCATTGGCATCAGAAATGCGACGCGGAAAAATCGCCTGAAGCGAATCTCTTGATTGAGCAAAATGGCCAATCCAAAACCAAGAATGTATTGCAAGCCAACAGATCCAAGTACAAAAAAAACAGTCACTCGTGCTGTGTTCCAAAACCGCGTATCTGAAAATAACGTGACAAAATTCTGTAAACCAATAAATCGAATACCCCCTTGAAGCCGACTCAAATCCCAACTCATAAACGCCAAAATTAACGAGAAGATGAGGGGGAAGATTGAGAGGGCCAGTATTAAGATGACCGTCGGCATAAGGAAGGTGTACTTTGCTCCAATGTCCCACCAACGTTTGCGTGAGACAGTAGATCGGGGCAAGACCTGTGGTTTCAAGTTAGGAAAACCGGCATTTTCCATTTGTATTTGAATTCCTTATCTCGAGCCGATCAGCATCGGGGAAAAATTCGCAAGCTCTCACTACATAATATAGTGAGGATCAGATTATTGACAAGGATTCTGGGAATGACTTTTAAGCTCAACATCTCCTTTCTCCCAATAATCACGACCTGACTTATGTGCGATGTGTTTGAGCACATCGCACATAAGTCTTCTAAATAGTTACATTGACAATCATTCGGTTGGCAATCCCAACATTTGGCGGTAAAGCTTCTTTTGCTGGTCGCGTCCAAGACGGTCAGTGATTGCGTTCCAGTCTTTAGCAACCTGATTTAGTGCCTCCTGAGAGCTTACTTCTCCAGCGACTGCGCGCGCCAATTGCGTATCTAGTGCATCAAAGTATTCGGCAGCGCCGGTGATGCGAAGATCGATCACTACGTTGGGAGAATTGATGGTATCGCGAATTGCACCCAGGTATTCTTTAGCCTGCGATTCGCTCATCCCAGATTTAATCCACGGCTCAAGATTATTTAGATCGCTGAAGAAATGTGGGTTCACCCCCGTTCCGGGCGTGATGTTGTTCAACAAGCTCATATTGTAGTTGCCCATGAATGCAAGGAAGTCAAAGGCGCAATCTGCATTCTTGGTAGTCTTTGAGACGCCTCCGATCCATCCGCCGAAAGCCATGTACGGAGCTTGGTTATATTGTTCGACCCACTGACCCTTCTTGGCATCGTAATATTTATCGACACCTGGATGCATCTGGGCAGACCACTTATCTGTCACTACAGAAGATTTTGGATCTGCAGATAATGGGCCCACATCACCCCAGTCGATCGCTAAAACCAATTTCCCGGCGGGGAAGTTATTGCGAATATCGCCAACATCCCAGTTGATTACATCCGGAGGTCCTACTTTTACTAACGATTTGTAGAAATCTAGAGCCGCTACAAAACCAGGATTATTGATACGTGGCTCCATAGTATCGGGATCGAAGAAATATGCCGGATCATCTGGGGATTTGGCGAAGGGCGCTGCAATACCAAGAAAGGTCCAGTATGATTGGGCCTTGCGTTTAAATGCTGTCCCAGCACCGTAAATGGTTTGGCCATCAATTTGTTTGCCATTGAAGAATTCGGCAATATCATGGTATTGCGACCAAGTCTTTATCGGCACTGGTAGGTCATAACCGTATTTGGCTTTAAAGTCTGCTTGGTATTGCGGGTTAGTGAGGAGGTCTTTACGATAATATGTGATATGGTCATCCCCATCATATGGAGTGCCGTAAATTTTACCGCCCCAAGAGAGTATGCGATCCCGATAGGCTGGAATAAGATACTGGTAGCCCATCATATCTTGATACTTCTTGGGAACTTCCAGTAAATAACCGGCGCCCATCAGGTCTCCTGCCCAATCGGATGCATACACAATTATATCGAATGGGCTGGCTCCCGAAACAAAACCTGCACGTATCTTCTCAAAGAGATCGCCAAACGGAAAAGTCTGCACTTCAACAGTACCGCCCGTTTTGGCCGCCCATTCTTTCCAGTGATTCTCCATAGGGCTGGCAATTTGGGGACCTGTCTGGGTCGCAACCACAAGATTGACGCCCTGGCAACTTACATTTCCTATCCCATTCGGGAAAAGGTTTGTCATATCGGCTTGAAAATCTTCGATTGCGGTTGCGGGTGGTTGCGTTGCTTTTTCAGGTTGCGCAGGAGCTGTCGCGGGTTGGGCTGGGGCAGTTGCCGGTTGCTCTGGAGCAGTCGTTGCAGAAGCGGGTGCGGTTGCCGCTGGCGCTCCACAACCTACAAGTAGCGAGGTCACAACCAAAGTCACAAGGACGCGCATTAATTTGCTCTTCATGCCTGGCCTCCTTTGGAACTAAAGAACTCGTTGATCATTTGCCGAATTTGGGTGTTACTGATTGTTTTTGATTTTAATTCCTCCTCCAATATGCAACTCTTTTCGATCTAATTTTGACTACTATACCAATTTTGGCGTTGTTACATCACCTCCTTTATAAATTTGATTTTTCGAGAGAGTGCTATTATTAAACCAAGATGCCTTTTATGAGGTCATAAAAAATTAATTTGTAATTGCATTTATGAATTATTCAAATTTTCGCCTCCAAGGATGAATTGGAATATCGGTACAAGTATGCCATCATACATAATAGTCCATCCAATGCTCAATTGATTATCACCAATTACCAATAATTTAATTGCTTGATATACCGTTTCAACAAAACCTCCCCTGATTGGCCTCATGCCTCACGTATGATCGCATTTCCCTGGGGAAGAGTTTCCAATTGAGACATTACTTTACCGGATTGATCAAGTTCCCGGCTTCGGAACAGTTTAATCTCAAAGCGAGTACGATCTCCACGATGAATTGCATGATAGTATTCAATCGGTGTACCATCCCCAAGATAGCTAATGCTGTCCAAAAGTACAAGGGGGGCGCCTGGTTCGATTCGCAATAATCTAGCTTCTTCATCATTTGCTGCAATTGCTTCGATGAATCTCCTTCCCCATGAAATAAAGAGATGGCATTCATTTTCCAGAAATTCGTACAAGGAGCGATTGGTGAGGTCCACTTCAGCTAATCGAGGAACAAGATCATATGGCAAATAACTGGTTACTATTTGGATCGGGACTTCATTAACGAATCGTAACCGTTTAATATCAATGACTTTCATCCCCGGTGGAATCTGCAAATGCCCTGCTATTTTCTCGCTGGCAGAAATCACTCGATTATGCAAGACTTGAGTGGTAGGGGTCAATCCTCTTTCCACCATATCCTGATAAAAGCCCGTCAACTTCTGCGCCAAATTTTCGTTAATCTTGGGTTCAGCAACGAACGTTCCCTTGCCCTTACGACGAACGATCCAACCTTCTTGTTCTAATTCTTGTAAGGCCTGTCGTATAACAGTGCGACTGACTTGATACTTTTCGCACAACTCAGATTCACTGGGAATACGATCACCAGGTGACCATATCTTTCGTTGAATGAACTCCTTTAATATGAGTGACAATTGAACATAGTATGGAACATTGCTTTCGAAATCAATGGTCATCATATTGATGCATTGTATCCTATCTTAAAGGGCAAACGATGCCTTAAATTATTATCACATAATCCTGTAATTACATTATAATAAGTATAGAGAGGAAAGTCAATGGATTATTATTCCACCCCTTTTAGATCTAAAGGATATTTTGGTTGGCAACCTAGCCCATTATATTCATTTTTCGTTAATAAATACTTAATAGTTACTAATTTTATTATCAAATTAATTATACAATTAAATAAAATGATCACTATTATATTTAAGAATTATCGAATGGAACTATCAAGATATTACTCATTTTGGTAATGGTTGGTCTTTTTGGGAGTAATTATGTCAATTGAAAATAAAGTGGATTCGATTCACAATCATCGAGGAATAATGTCGGTGTTAGGGCCAGTCTTAGTAGATTCTTTGGGCTTAACTGATGCACACAATCATCTGTGGATTGATCCGGTTATAGCCTCGTGCTCGCTCCACCCTATTTTGATAGAAAAAACCTCCATCATTACTGAGTTACAAGAGTATCAAGCTCTAGGTGGTAAAATAATATTAGATTGCCAGCCTGGTGGGTGCGGTCGTAATGGAGCGAAACTTGCGGAATTATCACAGGCTAGTCATGTACAAATAATCGCTTGTACCGGTTTTCATTTGAAGAAGTATTATCCTCCTGGCTATTGGTTGTGGGATGCAGATTCTGATGCAATAGCAAATCATTTTCTCCAGGAAATAGAAACGGGTTTGAGTGAGACACGCAATCTAGAAAAGCCGGTGAAAGCTGGATTTATTAAAATTGCTTGCGAAGAAACCTTGGCACAAACATATCCAGCGGCTCTGTCGGCTGCCCTCGAAGTGGCTATTCAAACTGGATATGCCATAATGATACACACAGAAAAAGGAGCTGCTGCAGAATTAATCGCTGATTTTTTCCTCTCTCATGGCATCTCAGCTCGAAAATTAGTCTTCTGCCACATGGATAAACGTCCTGATTTTCAATTGCATAAAGATCTGGCGCGAGCTGATATTTGCCTTGAGTATGACACATTTTATCGGCCGAAGTACGAACCCGAGAAATATGTATGGCCTTTAATTGGCTCGATGATCGAAGCAGATTTAGGAGATCAGATTGCTCTGGGAACGGATATGGCTGAGGTTTCTATGTGGAAATTCGGGGGTGGTAATCCTGGACTGGCGGGATTTTTAACAGAAATTCACCCCCGGTTGAAGAGCATGGGTTTGACTGATGAGCAAACCAACAAGTTAATGGGTATGAACATCCTCTCCCGCTTGGTATGGTAAGTATAATCTTTTTCTAAATAAATGGAGGCAGAATGAAACGAATTGAGATCCCATTTACATTCAAACTACCCGTAAGGAATTCAGAGCACGAACGATATTACAACTACGTTCAACGAAAACTAAGTTCATTATCACGTTTATTCAATGATCAAGATGCCTACTATAAACTACTCACTGAATACGATCCCGTGGTTTATGAAGTCTATGAAGTCAAGAGACCTGAAGTTCCGGGAGAATTATCGGTCGGGGTATCCATCATCCATCCTGGGAAAGTTGGAAAAGAGTATTTCATGACCAGGGGTCATTTTCATACTGTTCTAGATACTGCTGAGGTGTATTACTGCCTTAAAGGCGAAGGATATCTAGTAATGGAAACTCCTGAGGGAGATACCGAAGAGGAAAAATTGAATCCGGGGCAATTCCTCTATGTGCCTCCCAGATGGGCCCATCGTGCTGTATGTACCTCGACTGAAGATTTTGTGCTGCTGTTTATTTACCCTGCTCAAGCCGGTCACGATTATGAAACGATCGAAAAAAAGGGTTTCCGCAAACTCGTGATCGGAGGTGAAAATGGTGTAAAAATTATCGAAAATCCAAAATGGAGACAATGATATTACAATGAATTTAAAAAACTATCGCGTTCTGGTTACGCCAACATCTTTTGGCAAACACGACCCAAGACTTAAAGCCGAGCTGGAAAATCGGGTTGGCGAAGTAATTTACAACCCATATGGCAGACCTCTTTCATCCAAAGAGGTTGCCAGCCTTTTACAAGGCGTTGATGGCTACATAGCTGGTTTAGATACGATTGATCGTGAAGCGCTGGCTTCGGCAGATCGTTTAAAAGTAATAGCTCGGTATGGTGTTGGTGTGGATCGCGTGGATCTGCAAGCCGCGCATGAAAAGAACATTATCGTTACAAATACACCTGGAGCGAATGCGGCTTCTGTAGCTGAGTTGGCTTTAGCGCTGATTTTGGCTCTCGCGCGGCAGATGCTGGATGCGTTCACAGCTACTCGTCTTGGTAGGTGGCCACGTCTTTCAGGCATCTCCTTGCAAGGTAGAACCATTGGCATACTGGGTCTTGGGGCGGTCGGCAAACAGCTGGCTCGAAGACTTTCTGGCTTCGATTGCAGTATTATAGCCTTTGACCCCATCCCCGATCTGTCCTTCGCTGATGAGAATTCCGTTATTCTAGCAGAGCGTGATGAAGTTGTCCAACAATCAGACTTTTTAAGCCTGCATCTTCCTCTTGTACCAGATACGTATCACATAGTTAATGAAGAATTTCTCGGGAAAATGAAACCGGGATCTTATCTGATTAATACTGCTCGAGGGGAGCTTATTGATGAAGATTCTTTGCTAAAAGCATTGCACACTGGACATCTGGGGGGCGTTGCTCTTGACGTCTTTTCGCAAGAACCGCCAGATCCGAATCAACCCCTGCTGAGACACCCACACGTGATTGTTACCCCTCACATTGGTGCACAGACCGACGCCGCAACAAATTCCATGGGCTGGCAGGCCATGCAAGATTGTCTTGCAGTTTTAATGGGCGGGACACCCAAATTTCGAGTGGTATGAAGGAATCTAAAAAACTAATACCCTGGAGGAAAACATGAACAAAAGTGATGTGCTTGAAAATATTAAGGAACTCGGGTTATTGGCTGTCATCCGCGGGCCATCTCCGTCTCTCACCATTGAAATAGTTCGGGCTTTGCTAGCCGGAGGTGTGAAGGGTATTGAGATTACTTACAGTACTCCAAACGCAGAGGAAGTCGTTGCAGAATTAGTTCGAAATTATGGAAATCAGATTTTAGTTGGAATGGGTACATTAACCGACGTCGAGCAAGTGGAATGCGCAAAAAAAGCTGGGGCAAAATTCCTTGTCAGCCCAATTTACGATCCCAGCCTTATCCAGGCGATGCTAGAAAGTGATCTCCTTGTGATGGCCGGTGCATTGACTCCTACTGAAGTATTTCAAGCTTACCGCCTGGGATCTGATGTGATCAAAATTTTCCCCGGTTCGCTCACTGGCCCCGCATATATTAAAACACTGCATGGTCCCTTTCCAAACATTCCGTTCATGCCAACCGGTGGTGTCAATATTAACAACATAGCCGACTGGTTTGGATCAGGCGTCATTGCTGTCGGAGCAGGAAGTGAGTTGTGTCCACCCAATCTAGCCATAGAAGGTCGTTTCGAGGAAATTACTAAGCGGGCAGTTGAGTTCCTCTCTGCCATAAGCAATATACGCAAGGCAAAATAAAGAATTAATAAATAGAATTAATAATATAATATATGGAGAATTCTCCTATTAATCTCAAATTAGGGCCTACATTTTATTTCATTGGTGTTACCACCTCACAATCTTCCATAATGGCAATTTTCCCTTTATGGATGCAAGAATTGGGACACCCAGAAATAAGAATTGAAGGAGTGGACCTTAAGATCCATGATTCAATTGAGAATTACCGTACTATAACTGCCCAAATAAAATATGACCCTCTTTCGCTTGGGGCCCTAATTACTACACACAAGATTGATCTTTATGCTGCTGCGAAAGACCTTTTCGATTACCTCGACCCTTTTGCCAGGATATGTGGTGAGATATCTTGCATCAGCAAGAAGGGAACGCGATTAGAAGGGTACGCCAAAGATCCGATTTCTGCCGGATTAAGCATGGATGCATTAGTGGGGAAAGATTATTTTGGACGTACAGGTGGACATGTAATTTTCTTCGGCGCTGGTGGCGCAGCCGTTGCCACATTATTACATCTGATAATGAAACCTGAGGCCACTGATAGACCAAAGAAGGTCATCTTGGTTGACCGGTCGCATACCCGTCTAATGCACGTACGCAAGATTGTCAACGGACTCTCAACAGATATTCGGGTCGAATATATCTGTAATAGTAATCCTCATGAAAACGACAAACTTATGTCCGTGCTCCCTGATTACAGCTTGGTGATCAATGCAACCGGGATGGGTAAAGATATTCCTGGTTCACCAATAACCGACCAAGGTCTTTTTCCTAGATATGGCATTGCCTGGGAGTTTAATTATCGCGGCGAACTAAACTTCTTGCATCAAGCTTTAGCCCAGGTCTCTAGCCGGGGAATCAAAGTGGAGGATGGATGGTTATATTTTTTACACGGATGGACACAGGTAATCTCACAGGTTCTCCATTTTAACTTGAATGATTATCTATTTAATAAATTGGCAAATATAGCATCACAGTATAAACATAATTAATGATCGCACTCTAATAACTGCACTTTAACAGTCGAAACATAGTTTTCGAAGTGCCACAAAAGAAGAAAACCGTTCTTGCAGCCAGCTTGCGAACGACCAAAAAGAAGAGTCGGTTGATCCCGTCCCCTGGTTTCTCTCCTGGCT
>Ga0123519_10007242_pt1 | contig 17253 bp, 13 predicted proteins | sample YelNatPaOPRAMG02_FD_87396 | JGI IMG/M metagenome (GOLD analysis project Ga0123519, IMG submission 87396) | Hot spring microbial communities from Yellowstone National Park - Yellowstone National Park OP-RAMG-02 (version 2) | ecosystem: Environmental > Aquatic > Thermal springs > Hot (42-90C) ... | reverse complement strand
TTTGGTGTAGTGACAGGTCCTGAAATAGAAACTGATTATTACAATTTTGAAGCATTAAATACTCCAGAAGACCATCCTGCAAAGGATTTATGGGATACATTTTATCTTGATGAAAAAAATAAAATTCTTTTAAGAACTCATACCAGTCCTGTTCAAATCAGAATTATGGAAAAATTGAAACCTCCTTTTAGAGTAATTGCAGTTGGAAGATGTTTTAGAAGAGATGCTATTGATTCTTCTCATACCCCTGTTTTCCATCAGATGGAAGGACTTATGGTAGGAGAAGATATTAAATTTTCTGATTTAAAAGGTGTATTAATTTATTTCCTCCAAACACTTTTTGGGAAAAACATAAAGGTTAAATTTTCTCCTTCTTATTTCCCCTTTACAGAACCAAGTGCAGAAGTAAGTATTTCCTGTCTTATATGTAATGGGAAAGGATGTTCTACTTGTGGACAGACAGGATGGCTTGAAATTTTAGGTTCAGGTATGGTTCATCCACAAGTTTTTAGAAATGTTGGATATCAACCTGATAAAATTGTAGGATTTGCATTTGGAATGGGTATAGAAAGAATAGCAATGTTGAAATATAGAATCGCTGATATAAGATATTTTTATCAAAATGATATTAGATTTATTCAACAATTTGGTTAAAAATGAGATTTTCATATAGTATTATAAAAGAATATTTAAAAGGAGATTTAAGTAAAGATAAACTTATTGAATATCTTGAAATATTGGGGCTGAATACATCTATTGTATCCAGAGAAGATGATGATTTGATATTTGAAATTGAAACTCCAGCCAATAGAGGAGATCTTTTAAGTATAATTGGAATTGCAAGAGAAATTATTCCATTTGATAATTTATCTTTAAATATTCCTCCAATGAGTTTTGAAGAAACAGTTAATGAAAAAATAAAAATAGAAATAGAAGATTCAAATGATTGTCCTTATTATTCTTGCAGGATAATAAAAACTGTTAAAGTGGAAAGTTCTCCTTCTTTTCTTAAAGAAAAGATAGAAAAACTTGGTTTTAGAAGTATAAATAATGTAGTTGATATATCCAATTTAGTTATGGCAGAAATTGGGCAACCTCTTCACATTTTTGATTTACACAAGATTAAAGAAAAAATTGTTGTTAGAAAAGGACGTATAGGAGAAAAATTGATAACAATTGATGGGAAAGAAAGAAGTTTAAATCCTGAAATTTTGGTAATTTCTGATAAAGAAAAACCAATTGCAATTGGTGGGATTATGGGAGGAGTTAATTCAGAAGTTTGTAATAATACAAAATCAATTTTGATAGAAAGTGCCAAATTTAACCCCAAAAGGATAAGACGGTCTAGTAAAAATTTAGGTCTTACTACAGAATCTTCTCTCAGGTTTGAAAAGGATATTGATATTGAAACAGTGAAAGAAGGTATGAGAAGAACTACTTATTTAATTGCTAAAATTTGTGGTGGAGAAATCGGTAAACTTAATGAAGAAGGAGATGTAAAAAGAGAAAAAGTGGAGATTCCATTATCATTAAATAAAGTAAATTCTTATTTGGGAGTTGATATAGGGGAAAAATTTATAAAAGATTTATTTTCTAAACTTAATTTTAAAATAGAAAAAAAGAAAAAAGTTTTTCATATTCTTCCTCCTTGTTATCGTAATGATTTAAAAGAAGAAGTAGATATTATTGAAGAAATTGCAAAGTATTGGAAATATTCTGAAATTCCTGTTTCTATTCCAAAAGCAGAAGTAATACCAACTCCTTCTGATGTGGATTTTGAAAAATTAGAAAAAGCAAAAGACATAATGGTAAATTTAGGTTTTTTAGAAGTTATTAATTTAAGTTTAATTTCAGAAGAAATAGTAAATATTATTAAACTTCCAAGTATTCCAATAATAAATCCTTTTTCAAGAAGTTTTAATTATTTAAGACCCTCTTTAATCCCTGGTATTCTTGAAAATATAAAATTTAATTTTTTCCATCAAATTGAAAAAATTAAAATTTTTGAAATAGGTAAAATTTATTATCAAAATGAAAAAAAATACCTTGAAGAAAATCATCTTTCATTAAGTATGTTTAATACAGGTAATTTTTTTACTCTTAAAGGTGTAATAGAATCTTTTTTAGAAAAATCTGGAATAAATTACACCAATTCTAAATTTGAAGACCATTTGTTTGGAGAAGAAGGAAAAGCAATTGCATTTTATCTTAGTGATTTAAAAATTGCATCTGCATTTCTTTTGAATGAAAAATTGAAAAAATTTTTTGAAATTAAAGAAGGTGAAGTTTATATAGGTGAAATCTATATTGATAAAATTTGTAAATTTCTTTTCCCTGAAAAATTATTTAAACAATTACCTAAATTTCCTTCCATACAAAGAGATTTATCTTTTTTGGTTTCAGAAGAAATAATCTGGAATGAGATTGAAAGTTTATTAATTTCCCAGAAAATTCCTATAGAAAAAATAGAAGTTTTTGATATATACAAAGGGAAAAATATACCGGATGGTAAAATAAGTATAAGTTTCTCTTTAATTTTTAGGGAAAAAGATAGAACATTGAAAAATGAAGAAGTAGATGAATGGGTAAAAAATATAATAGATATAATTGAGAAAAAGTTTAATGCAAAATTAAGAAAATGAGTGTTTTTACAGTTAATTTATTAGGAAGAAAATATCAAATAGAAACTTCTTTAAGTCTTGAAGAAATTGAAAAAATTGAGAAGAAGATTGAAGAAGATATAAGTCAATTAGAAGTTAAATTCCCAGATTTAGACAGAATTGATATTTTTATTCTTTATTTAATAGAACTATGGGAAAAATTTTTTACTATGGAAAAACAATCCTTTCAAAAAAAAGATTCCTATGAGATAGTAAAAAAAAGAATAAAAAAGATAATAGACCTTATAGAAAAAGAAATAAAAACAACCTAAGGTTTTAAGTAAGTCCTCACTGAAACCAATGTTGTAAATCCTTAGTGAAACCCATTATGGAAGTTGTTTAATGTTTTATGTTTTTTAACATCGCACATTACACATTAAATATGAATGGGAGTGAGGGAGTATTTACTACATTCCTCTACAACCAAATTTTTCAAAAGTTTCACATATTGTTTCTATATTTTCTAACGGTACATCTGGTTCACATTCTGCAGATAGTATTAATCCTCCTTCAGGAAGGGCAAGGGTATCTATTGCCTGTTGTATATGGTCCTGAAGTTGTTTTTTAGTTGCAAATGGAAATAGTTGTCTATCAAGGTCCAAAACTATTGCAATTTTTTTCTTACAGTATTTTTCAATTCCTTTCAAGGTGTTAGGTCTTATTTGTGGATTTAAAACATTAAGTCCGCACTCTATCAAATCAGGGATAATATCTAAAATATATCCATCTGTATGTTGATATGTATATATATTCTTCTCTTTACATCTTCCATACATCTTTTGAAAACATGGTTTTAAATAATACCTCCAATCTTTTGGACTAATTGGAAGGTTTTTTTGTTGTCCCAAGTCATCTCCAAAATACATAATCTCAACACCAACTTCAATCCATTTTTCAATAAGAGTTAAATTGTAATCAAGGACTATTTTTATTAATCTGTCCAATTTCGGTTCTTTTGTAGCGACATCTATCATAAAATTTGTAAAGCCACGTAGATAATAAAGGCGCATATACATTGAACCATGAACTAATCCACCACCTGCAAGGTTACCTTTAGATTTTTCTGTTTCAATGTCTTTCTTGATTTTTGCCCAGTCAATTTCATTTCCATACCAGTCATATTTTAAAGGGTCCGGTGCAACAAATTTCTCAAAATTGTCCCAGTTTTTTAAAGGAGCAAGATTTTCAACAGGAGCTCCAACCAGTCCTTCTTCAAGATTTTCCCACGTTACTCCCCATATATCTACCCACTTACCTTTTTTATAATCAATACTTAATTTTATTTTTGAAAAATCGTTTTTTTTATAATTTGAAAAAAGGGTAGGGTGGGAAAGCACTATTTTTTCTAGTTCCTCTTTATATTTAAACCATGTAGCAGGCATCAATCCTACTATTGCTGGGATCCATTTAGGATAATCAAAATTTATTACTTTTAAAAAATTTACTGTTTTCTCATTTTTTTCCATATTCATCTCATAAAAAAATAATGTTGTAAACAATTTCTTTTATAATTATAATCTAAATAAAATATGGTTCAAAAAAATTTATATGGAAAAGAAAATAAAGGTTTTAGGAGAAATAGCAGAGTTTGATTCTTCTGGATATAGTGAATATGTTAAAAAAGATAATCTTTTACCTTTTATTTATCCTGCAGTAGGAGAAAAAGGAAGAATTTGTAATCTTTTTAAAATTCTTCTTAGTAATTATTGTATTTCTAATTGTTTGTATTGTATAAATAGAAAAAGTAGGGATTGTAAAAGATATAAAATTACTCCTTCTTATTTAGCAGAGGCCTTTTATTATCTATGGAAGAAAAATTATGTAGAAGGATTATTTCTTTCTTCAGCAATTGATAAAGATGTAAATGAAACTCAAGAAAAAATTATTGAAACAGCAGAATTATTAAGGAAAAAATACAAATATCATGGTTATATCCATCTTAAAATTTTACCAGGTGCAGACCCATATTTGATTAAAAAAGCTCGTTTTTTTGCAAGTAGAATTTCTCTAAATATGGAAGCACCATCAAGTAATTATTTAAAAAATATTACCTTGGATAAAGATTTTTCAAAGACATTACTTAAAACTTTAAAATATATTTCTTCTATTCATAAAGAAAGACCTTTTTCTTCTGGCATCACTACTCAATTTGTTGTTGGAGCAGGTGGAGAAAAGGATAAAGATATATTGAATTTTTCTTATTATCTTTACAAAAATCATAATTTAACAAGGATCTATTATAGTGGATTTAAACCTATTTTGAATACCCCATTAGAAAATTTAGTTCCTTGTAAAAAAGAAAGAGAATTAAGATTATATCAAGCAGATATACTTATAAGAAAATATGGATTTTCTCCTTCTGATTTTGTTTTTAATTCAAACGGAAATTTAAGTTTAGAGAAAGACCCAAAACTTACCTGGGCTGAAAAAAATTTTTCTTTTTTCCCAATAGAAATTAATAAAGCAAATTTTGAAGAATTAATAAAAGTACCTGGGATTGGATATAATTCTGCAAAAAAGATACTGGAAATAAGGAGGGAAAATACTATAAAAGATATTTCGCAACTAAAAGGGCTCAAAATTAGATATAATATATGTTGGAAATTTCTACTTTTCAATGGGAAAATTATAAATCCACAATTTAGTAGTCAACTTCTTGAAAACCAACTTTTGTTATGGGAAGAATTATAAATATAGTAATTTTTTAGTTGACAAGTCAACCCAAAAATTATAAATTTAAAACAGGAGTTTAAATGTAAAACTCACTTAACCATCTGTATTTTATGTGTAATGTTTCATGTTTAAAAACATTCAACATCAAACATTTAACATTAAACAATTACACTTGCTTCAGTGAGGATTTACTAAATTTGGAATGAAGGAGGAGAAATGGAATTACTAGGAGTTGTTATTGCTTTATTGGGAGCAGCAGTAGCGATTTTTATGTCAGGTACGGGTTCAAGTATAGGAGTTGGATTAGCAGGGAGAGCTGCAAATGGAGTTTTATCTGAAGAACCTGAGAAATTTGGTACAATGCTTCTTCTTGTTGCTCTTCCAGGTACTCAAGGAATTTATGGTTTTTTGACAGGATTTATAGTAGTGATGAAATTAGGAATTCTTAAAGGCCAGATTCCTTCAATAAGCATTTATCAAGGATTGGAGATTTTTGTTTCCTGTTTACCTATTGCTATTTCAGGTTTTTTTTCAGCAATACACCAAGGAAAAGTATGTGCAGCAGGAATTGGAGTAGCAGCAAAGCATCCAGAGGCATCTATGAAATCTTTAATTTATGGTGCTCTTGTTGAAACATATGCAGTTTTGGCTCTTGTGATTTCTTTATTTTTATTATTTGGAATAAAGATATAATATGGTAGAAAAATTAATAGAAAAAGTAATAAAAGATGCAGAAGAAAAGAAGGAAAGGATACTTAAAGAAGCAGAAAATAAATTAGCAGATTTATGGGCAAAGGAAAAAGAAAAAATAGAGAATGAGTTTAAAGAAAGGATTGAAACAGAAAAGAGAAAAATTAGGAAATATATAGAAACAGAAATTGGTTCTTTTAAATTAGATAAAGAAAAGGAAATACTTTATTTAAAGAATAATATAATTGAAGAAATTCTGAAAAAAATAGAGATAAAATTTAATAAATTTTTAGAAGAAAATATTGAAAGTATTGTAAAAAATATTTTTGAGAAAATTGAAGATGGAGAATATAATTTAAAAATTCCCAACAGTTATAATTTTGTTATAGACAATCCATCAAAAAAAATAAATATAATAAAAAGTGATATAGAAAATTCTTTTATAATTGAAGGGAAAAACTGGGACATTACATTTAATTGGAATAATGTAAAAGTTGTTTTTCAGAATGAATTAATTGAAGAAATAAATAAAACATTATTGTAAATAACAAATTTGTGAACTATCTTGGAGAAGGATATAATAAAAAATAGTGGGAAAGTTAAGTCATTTGAAAAAGAGTTTTTAAGTTGTCCCTTTTTGGAAAAGATGATTCAAACCCCTGATTTTTCATCATTTGTTTCTGAACTGGAAAAATCTGTTTACAAACTTCCTAAAAACATATCAAAAGAAAAAGAAATAATTTTATTTTTTCAAGAAGAAATAAAAAAACTAATGAAACAAATTGAAGAGATGTTACCGGATAATTTGATTGCTTTTTTTAAAATAAAATATGATTTTCATAATTTAAAAATTTTTCTAAAAGAACAATTTAAAATTATTGAAAAAGATAAATATTCCTATTCAGGAATGGTAGCACCAGAAATATTAGAACATACTTTTAGAACCAGAAGTTTTTTTAAAATTCCTGAAATACTACAGAAAACAATACAGAGATTGTATGAAGTAAAGTTTAATAGTTTAAATGAATATTTTATGTTTTTACAGAAAAATTATTATGATACTTGTAAAAAACTTATAGAAGTAGAAAAAAATGATTTTTTAGATGAATATCTTAAAATAAAAATAGATTTTGAAAATTTGTCCACATACATAATTAAAAAAAATTACTCTGAAAAAATAGAGAAAAATTTTTTTATTGCTGGAGGTTATATACAATACGAAAAACATTTGAATGAGGAGATTTTATGGAAATATATTAATTTTAAATATCCATTGCTAAAAACTCCACTAACTGAAGAAAATTTTGAAAAAGAAAAAGACAAATTTTTAATTAATTTTTTAAAGAAGACAAAAGTTATACCATATGGAATAGAAGTTATTTTTTCATACTTTCTTCTGAAAGAAAAAGAAATAAATAATTTACAAAGAATTGCTTTGGGTAAATTTTATAATTTACCATTGGAGATATTGAAAGATTGGATTATTGCTTAAAATCTATGAGAGAAAAAATAGGTATTTTCGGTAGTAATGATGAAATTACAGAAATTTCATGCCAAAAATTAAAAAATTTTTATGAAATAGTTCTTTTTTCTTTCTCACCATTAAAATTTAAATATGGGAAAAAGTATTTAATAGAATTTGGAAATATTGAAAAAGTTTTTAAAATTTTTGATAAAGAAAAAATAAAAAAATTTTTGTTTATAGGAAAAGTTGAAACTTCCCAAATATTTAATTCCAAATTTCATTTATCAGGTAAAAAATTCTTAAACAGTATTTCTAATTGGAATTCTGAAATAATTTTAAAAACAATTTCAGATTTTTTAATGAGAAAAAATATAGAGATAATTCCACTTGTAAAAATTTTTAAAGAACAAATTGTTGAAAAAAAAGTTTATACTAAAAGACAGCCAACTGAAAGAGAAGTTAACGATATAGATATTGGATTTAAAATACTAAATGATATATTAAAATATAGGATAGGCCAATCTTTGACAATAAAAAATGGTATGGTTATTGCAATAGAAGGAATTGAAGGGACAGATAAAATGATTGAAAGGACAGGTAAATTTTGTAAAGATTTTGTTTTTGTTAAAATTGCTGGGAGAAATAAAGATATAAGGTTTGATTTACCTGTAATAGGTCCAGATACCATTAAAAATCTTTATAAAGCAGGTGGAAGAGTTATTGCAGTAGAAGCAAATAAATCAATAATAATAAATGAAGAAAAAATTGTAAATCTTGCTAATAAATATAACATAACACTTTTAGGCAATGATTATAAAAGATAATCCTGAATCAATTTTATCTTATTTAGAAGATTCCTCAAATTTTAAAGAAGGAAAAGCAGAGAAAGTTTTTATTCCTGAAGAGGAAAAAGAAATAATTGAGATTGTAAAATATTGCTCTTCTAAAAAAATCCCTTTAACGATTTCAGGAGGAGGTACAGGAACAGTTGGAGGAAGAATTCCAAAAGAAGGGTTTGTTATTTCCACAGAAAAACTTGATAAGATTAAAAATATTGATATTGAAAATAAAGTTGCTATTTTAGAATCCGGTGTAGTTATTGACAATTTCTTAAAAATACTGGATAAAGAAAGTTTGTTTTATCCTCCTTTCCCAACAGAAAGAAGTGCTTTTATCGGTGGGAATGTTTCTACAAATGCATCGGGAGAATATAGTTTTAAGTTTGGAGCAACAAGGAAATATATAAAAAAAATAAGAATGATTCTTTCTAATGGGAAAATTCTTGAAATTGAAAGAGGAAAATGTTTTGAAAAGAATGGTATAATTGAAATAGAAGATTTAAGAATTCCTATTCCTTCATATAGGACCCCTCAAATAAAATGTTCAGCAGGATATTATTCTTTTCCAGGAATGGATTTTATAGATTTAATTATTGGTTCTGAAGGTACACTTGGAATAATAACTCAAATAGAAGTAAGATTAATAGAAAAATTACCTGATAGATTTATTATGGTTATGTTTTTTAATTCTGATGAAAGAATTTTAGAACTTTTAAAATTGATAAAGCAAAAGAAAGAATTGGAAGTGTACACCCTTGAATATTTTGATAAAGAAAGTTTATTTTTCTTAAAAAAAGATTTTCCAGAAATTCCAGGAAATTCTTCTGCAATATATGTAGAGGGAGTTTCTAATAAGGAAAAGATAGAAATTTGGATGGATATTATAGAGGAATTTAAAGTAAAAGATACATGGGTAGGTGAAGATGAAAAAAATTATAAAAGATTAATAGATTTTAGACATAAACTTCCAGAAAATGTAAATTCATATTTTAAAAAAATAGGGAGTGTTAAAATGGCAGTTGATGTATCTGTTCCTGAGGAAAATTTTCCTTCTCTTTATAATTTTTATAAAGAAATTATGAAAAAAGAAACTATAAGAATGATTCTTTTTGGTCATATTGGAGAGAATCACTTACATTTTAATTTTTTCCCAAAAGATGAACAAGAAAAAATAAAAACATTAGAGATTTATAAAAGTTGTATTGAAAAAGGAATTCATCTAAATGGTACAGTTTCTGCAGAACATGGAATAGGAAAACTAAAACATAAATGGCTTAGAATGATGTATGGAGAAAAAGGGATAAGAGAAATGGCAATAATAAAAAAATTTTTTGACCCTTTTTGTATACTTGGTCTGGATAATATATTTCCTAAAGAGGTACTTTCAGAAATTTAAAGTCATACCATCTTTTGCAGAAATGATTTCCACTCCAGTTCTTTCTGAAATTTCTTTTGTTTTTTCCCATATTTTGTTTTTAAGCATGGTCATTCCAAAATGGGTAAGAATTGCTTTTTGTGGGTTTATGTTTTTTATTATTTCTTCTGCTTCTGGAAGGGAAAGATGGTCAAGTTCTTCTTTTTTTTCATAAAGTACAGTATTAATTATAACAATATTACTTCCTTTATATGAATCAATTAGATTTTCAAAATATTTAGTATCTGGGATATAAGAAATAAAGGTGTTATCAAATTTTATTTTGAATCCATATGTTTCAACTCTATGTATATGTCTAACAGGAATTTCAAGAGTTATATTTTTTAATAGATATTTCTTTTTTTCTTGAAGGATTTCTACTTTTTCAAGGAAGTCCCTTAAATAAATAAAAACCACAGAAGATTTTTCTTCAAGAGCGTCTTGAGGAACAAATAGAGTACCTTTTTTTTGAAATCCACCGTTTGTAATTGCTTCAATCATGATATTTATATCTCCTGAATGGTCAATATGTTTGTGGGAAAGAAAAATCCCATCTATTTTTAAAGGGTCAATAGATGGTCTACTTTTAATGCTTTTTACAAGACATCCAGGACCTGGGTCAACAAGAAGATTTGTACCTGAAAGTGAAAAAAATATTCCTCCAGATGCTCTCAGTTGTTTTATTACAACAAATCTTGCGCCGGCAGTTCCTAAAAATTTTATAAAATTCATTTATTTAACAGAACTTATTCCAAATATTTCTTCAAGGAAAGGTTTAAGTTTTTTGGTACGAATAGATTCTTTAAGTTTTTGAATTGCTTTTGCTTCTATTTGTCTTATTCTTTCTCTAGTAAGTTGGAAATATTGTCCTACTTCTTCAAGTGTTCTTGGATACCCTTCTTTATCTAATCCAAATCTCAATCTAATAATTTTTTCTTCTCTTTCATCAAGAATTTGAAGTGTTTTTTCAATCTCTTCTCTTAAGAGAGAATGTTTTGTATGATATAAAGGAGTAGGATTTTCACTATCTTCAAGAAAGTCCCCAATAGTTGTTTTTTCTTCATCTCCTACAGGCATATCTATAGAAACAGGTTCAGGTCTCATTGATTTTTTAATTATTTTTATCTTTTCTTCATCCATTTTAACTAATTGAGCAATTTCCTGGTCAGTTGGTTCTCTATCTAATTGTTGGGAAAGGACTCTTATGGCTTTATTTACTTTATTAATTTTTTCAATCATATGAACAGGTACTCTTATAGTAGCAGAATGGTCTGCAATTGCTCTTGTGATTGCCTGTCTTATCCACCATGTTGCATATGTACTGAATTTAAATCCAGTTTTATATTTAAATTTTTCAACTGCTTTCATCAGTCCTATATTTCCTTCCTGGATAAGGTCAAGGATAGAAAGTTTTGGGTTACTGTATCTTTTAGCGATATTTATTACTAATCTTAAATTTGCCTGTATTAGTTGTTTTCGGAATTCATTAAGTTTGTTTTCGTATTTATATAAAAGTTTTAAAGGGGGTATTTTTTTCTTTTTTAATAAATTGATTTTTTTCTTGATTTCTTCAACTCCCTTTGCTATTTTAATTTCTTGTTCATGTGTAAGTAGAGAATAGGAACCAACCCCTTTTAAATATGACCTTAATGGATTTCTTGCTTCTTCTATATCTATTTTTTTCTCTTCTGAAAAAAATGCTTCATCTTCATCATCAATTTCAATATTCCAATAATCAAGTTCATCAAAAAGTTCATCAATTTCTTCCTGGCTTGTCATTTCCATAGGCAAAATTTCATTTATTTCATCCCAGGAAAGATGTTTTTTCTTTTTGCCTAATTCTATTATTTCATTTATTTTCTCTGCTTTCTCATACTTTGAAATTCTTTTTGCTTCATTTATTCTTTTTTTCCTTCCTCTTTTTTTATTCTTTTTTTTAGCCATTTTTTACCCTTTTTTTATAGAAATTAAAAGTTTTTGAAGTTCTTTTAGTTCTTCATCGTAAGATATGCCACTTTTTTCTTTTTCTTTTAATTGTTTTTTAATTTGAACCATTTTTTCTTGTAAAGAGATTTTATTCAGTTTCTTTATACAATCTTGAAATATTTTTTCCTTTTTTTCTTCTTCCCATTCTTTTCCTTTTTTGATACCTATATTGGATAACCAATTAGCAATATCTTCTTCTTCAATATTTCCTATTAAAACAGATGGTTTAATTTCAATATTTTTTTCTTTCAATTTCTCAGCAACATTAATTATTTTTTCTATTCTTTCAGTAAGATATCCTTTCCATTGAAATACTCTATCCCAGTAATTTTTATCTGAATAAAGAATTTCTATAAGTAGATTTTCAGCCCATTCTTTTCCTAATTTTTTCGGTTCTTGTTTTTCTTCTAGTGGAATAGGATTTTCTGTTTTTTCTATTTCTTCCATATATTTTTTTAAAATATTTTCTTCTATATCCATTTCTTTACTCAACTGCTTTATATATTCATTTTTCTCAATTTCATCAGGAATTTGGGATATTAAATAGATAATCTCTTTTGTTAATAAAGATTTTTCTTTAGGTGAGTTGAGATCATAAATTTGTTTTCCAATATTAATATTAAAATGCAGAAAATCTTGAGATTGGCTAATGAAATTTTTTAAAGATTCTATTCCATATTCTTCAACAAATTTATCCGGGTCAAAACCAGAAGGGAGAGCACCTATTTTAATTTCAAAACCATTTCTTAATATATTTTCAATACTTCTTTTCATTGCTTTAATACCTGCTTCATCAGAGTCAAAAAGAAACAGTATTTTATTTGTAATTTTTTTTAAAAGTTTTAAATGGCTATCTGTAATTGCAGTTCCAAGTGGAGATACAACATTACTCATACCATTTATTTGAAGTTTTAATACATCAAAGTATCCTTCTACTACAATTACATATCCTTTTTTTATAATTTCTTCTTTTGCCCAGTTAATTCCATATAATGTCCAACTTTTATTAAATGCAATATTTTCTGAAGTATTTAAGTATTTTGGTATTTGGTTTTCCTCAATTACTCTTGCTCCAAATCCTACAATATTTTCTTTTAAATCATAAATTGGAAATATAATTCTATTTCTAAAAAAGTCCTTTCCATTTGCTAAATCAATAAGTCCACTTTTATTAAAAATTTCCAATTTTAATTTTTTTTCTTTAACTTTATTTAATAAAAAATTACCTTCATTTGGTGCATATCCTAACTTGAATTTTTTTACATGATTTTCATTCAAATTTCTTTCATATAAATACTCTATACCTTTTCTACCTTTATTACTAAGAATAAATTCATTATAAATCTCAGCAGTAATTTTATTTGCTTGAAATATTTCTTCTTTTTCTTTACTAGTTTCAAAATCTGTATTAGAAATTTCTATGCCTACTTTTTTTGCAGCCAATATTACTGCTTCATGGAAAGAAATTTTTTCTATATTTTTGAGAAATGTAAAAACATTCCCACCTATCCCACAACCAAAACAATGAAAAATTTGTTTTTCAGGGTTAACAAAAAATGAAGGTGTTTTTTCCTCATGAAAAGGACATAATGATTTAAAACTTGTACCTGCCTTTTTTAAAGAAACATATTCTGAGATTACATTTACAATATCAACTTTCGTTAATATTTCATCAAGTAATTGTGTAGAAAAGGGATTTTTCATTCTAATTGGGGATAAACTCGTAAATACTTCCTCAACCCCGTTCATATTTAAGTAGTCAGTAGTGAGGAGTTAGGTGATAATTAAGTAATGAGTAACCAGTAGATAGGGAGTAGGAAAAAATAATTACTCCCTCCCCACTCATTACTCACCCTTGGCTACTTTTTATATCCCTAATCCCTGACTGCTGACCACTGGCTACTATTCTGACATAACAGGTTTCACTGAGGACTTACTGTTTATTGATAAATTATACCCATTTATTTTGTAAATGTCAAGGTTTTCATGTATAATTAAATATAAACATTCACTAACTGGTTTGGATTTAAGTAGTGAGTAGCCAGTATATAGGAAGTAAGGGAAAACAATTATTCCCTGATCCCTCGCTACTCACCCTTGGTTACTACCCTAACATAACTGTTTTCATTGAGGGTATAGGAAATGGTTCTACAAAATATTATAGAAAAAGGCGCAAAGAAATATCCGAGAAAAATAGCTATAATTTATAAAGGTGAAGAATATACCTACCAACAACTTTGGGAAAAGGTTGAACATTTTGCTAATGGTTTAACTAAACTCAATAGAAAAGAAAAAATAGGGATTTTGCTAAAAAACTGCCCTGAATATGTTATAAGTTATTTTTCTATTTTAAAATCAGGCAATATAGTTATTCCCTTAAATCATTTACTTGCAGAAGAAGAGATTGAGTATATTTTTGAGAATGCAGAAGTTTCCAGTATTATAACTTCTACGGAATTTCTACCAAAAATTGTATCTATTCAAAAAAGAATAAAAACACTTACAAATATAATTTTGGTAGATAAAAAAATTTCTGGAACAATTTTTTTTGATGAATTATTGTTAGATAAACAAGATAATTTTAAAATAGAAATTGATACTGAAGATATTGCAGCAATTCTTTATACTTCAGGTACTACAGGGTATTCCAAAGGAGTGATGCTTACACATAAAAATATTTTATCAGATGTGATTTTTTCTTTAAAAGCACTTCCAGTTACAGAAAAAGATAGATTTCTATGTATTTTACCTATGTTTCATTCTTTTACCACTACCGTATGTATAGTTCTTCCATTATATATTGGGGCAAGTATTTTTGTTGTTGAAGGGACAAAACATATAAAAAAGTTGATATCAGATGTTATAAAATATAGAGTGAGTATTTTTGTTGGGGTCCCTTCTATTTATAAAATTCTTTCTGAAATAAATCCACCTAAATTTTTGAAAATACCATTTATTAGAAAAATTATGCCAATTAGATTTTGTATCTCAGGTGCAGCAAAACTTCCTGTAGAAGTAATTGAAAATTTTCAAAAAAAATTTCATATTCCTCTTCTTGAAGGATATGGTTTAACAGAAACTTCACCAGCAGTATCTATAAATCCATTAGGGAAACAAAAAATAGGTTCTGTTGGCATCCCTCTTCCTGGAGTTGAAGTAAAAATAGTTGATGAAAAAGGAGAAGAAGTAGAAGTTAACAAAGAAGGAGAAATTATTGTAAAAGGGGATATAGTTATGAAAGGTTATTATAAATTAAAGGAAGAAACAGAAAAAACTATAGTTAATGGATGGATATATACAGGAGATATTGGGAAAATAGATGAGGAAGGTTACCTTTGGATACTTGATAGAAAGAAAGATATGATTAATGTTAGAGGTTTAAATGTTTACCCTTCAGAAATAGAAAGAGTTTTATTACAACACCCCAAAATTTCTGAAGCATGTGTAATTGGGGTTGGAGATTATTTTAAAGGAGAAGTTCCAAAGGCATTTATTGTTGTAAAAAAAGGAGAGCAATTAAAAGAAAAAGAAGTTTTAGATTTTTTAAAAACAAAAATTGCTTCATATAAAATTCCAAAATATATTGAGTTTATAGATTTTCTACCGAAAAGTTCAACAGGTAAAATACTTAAAAGACAACTACAAGGAGGAATATGGAAAAAATAGACCTTTTTGAAGAAGAAATAAACTGTTTAAGAAAAAAAATTGAAGAATTTACAAATCTGCCTGTATGGAAATTTAAACAAAATATAGAAAATGGAGAAAAAATTTCTTTTGATGATAAAGAATGGGAAGAAAAAGTTCATCCTGGTTGCACATGGTCATTGAAAGATGGTCCAGCATATTTCAGAAAATGGATAGAGATACCTTCAGAAATTGAAGGAATAAAATTAGCAGGCTCAAATATTGATCTTCTTTTTTTATTTCCCTCAGGAGTTGAAGTTTTTATTGATGAGAAAAAAGTTTATGAGTGTAAATTTTGGGCAGACCAAATTGTAATTCCATTTCCTTTTATACAAAATGCTATACCTTATGAAAAACATCTTGTAGTTTTTAAAACTCCAGGTGGTGATGGACTTGGAGGATTTGGAGTTGGACTTTGGGTAGATAGAGTTGAGGAAATATTATTTGAAATAAAAACAATTTTTTATCAAATTAAATTTGCTTTAGAAATTGTAAAATGGAAAAGGATGAAAAATTTTGAAAAACTTATAGAAGAAGTAGTAAATATTTTAAGTTTACAAGATTTAAAAGAAAGGAAATGGGAAGATTTTTTATCTCAGGTAAAAGAAGCAGAAAAACTGCTTGAAAAGTTAAGACCCATTGCTAAAAAATTTAAGTTGCATCTTATAGGTCATGCTCATATTGATATGAATTGGTTATGGACATATTCTGATACAATTAATACCTGTATAAGAGATTTTTCTACTGTTACAGATTTAATGGCACAAAATTCTGATTTAACTTTTTCTCAAAGTCAGGCACATGTTTATAAAATTGTGGAGGAAAATAAGCCACAGATATTTGAAAAAGTTAAGGAAAGAATTAAGGAAGGAAGATGGGATGTCACTGCAAATGCCTGGGTTGAAGGTGATTTAAATATGGTAGAAGGAGAAAGTATTGTAAGGCATATTCTTTATACTAGAAAATATACTGAAGAGAAACTTGGGACTATTTCCTGTGTTATGTGGTGTCCTGATACATTTGGTCACCCCATTTCTATCCCTACTATTTTAAAAGATGCAAATATTAAGTATTATTATTTCATGAGATGTGGGAAAAATTTCCCTCTTTTTATATGGAAGGGGAGAAATGGAGCAGAAGTAATTGCTTTTAATAGTGTTTATAATAATAGGATTGAACCTGATAGGTTTTTACCACAATTTATTGATTTCTATAATAGATATCATTTAAATGAAACAATGTTTGTATATGGAATTGGTGACCATGGAGGTGGTCCAACAAAAATAGATATAGAGCGAAAGAAAATTTTGGAACAAAAACCAGTAATTCCTTCTCTTGAATTTTCAACAACAAAAAAATTTTTTTCTTATATAGAAAAATTTCGTTCTAAACTTCCTATAATAAAAGAAGAATTAAATCCAGCTTTTGAAGGTTGTTATACAACCCATTCAGACATTAAAAGGATAAATAGAAAATGTGAACATTTACTTTTTTCTTTTGAGACAATAAATGCAATTACAAGTATTGAAGGAGATGTATATTTAAATAAAGAGTTAGAAGAGATGTGGCAAGTTGTTCTTTTTAATCAGTTTCATGATATACTTGATGGTTCTGCAATTCATTCTTCTTATGAATATTCAGGATTGATTGCAAAACAAGTAGAAGAAAAAACAGAAAAGTTAATTAAAGAAAGAATGGAGTTTTTATGTAGTAGTAAAGATGATGAAAATGTTTTAATATTTAATCCTACAGGATGGGAGAGAGATGGGATTGTTGAATTTGAAATTCCAGAAAAATTTAAAAATGAGAAAATTTATTTAGAAGGAGAAAATGAGAAAATTT
>Ga0123519_10007239_pt1 | contig 17256 bp, 21 predicted proteins | sample YelNatPaOPRAMG02_FD_87396 | JGI IMG/M metagenome (GOLD analysis project Ga0123519, IMG submission 87396) | Hot spring microbial communities from Yellowstone National Park - Yellowstone National Park OP-RAMG-02 (version 2) | ecosystem: Environmental > Aquatic > Thermal springs > Hot (42-90C) ... | reverse complement strand
TTTTTTGTTTTTTTTTATTTATATATATAAATAAAAATATTTAAAAACTTATATATATATATATATTAATGGAAAAAAAAGAAAATATCCCTGAGATAACACCAGAAGTGTATAAAAAAATCAGCGAAATAAAAGACACAATTATTACTAGGATAAGTGCTTTTGTCAGGATAGAGATGGAAGAGTTCTTGAAACAAAGCACAAACTACAAAAACCGAAGTGATTTCATCGAAGCGGCGATTATAGAAAAGTTAGAACGTGAAAAGGGAAAAAAGTAAAATGGTTAAAAAAGCGTTATCAGCAGCATTATTGTTATTTGTATTTTTATTTATTTCTGCAGTCAGAGCCGACATACTAATTTATCCAAGCACGACTAATATTTCTTGCTATGTAAACCAAGAATATCCCCTGAATATTACTATTTCAAATAACAACGATTTCAAAATATATAATATTAGTATTGAGCCGAACACTATGGCTACTTTCGATATGATTAACGAACTAAATTCTCACGAGAACAAATCCTCTTTCTTGAGAATCAAGCCAGCATCGAGTTATAATGGCAGTTACAATTTTACTTTTTATTTTTATTTTTTACAAAACGTTACTATGAATACTTCTACTGTAGAAGTTAACATGACAAACACCGCTTTTGTCCCGAGCCAAGTTACAATAACACAAGGATCAACAATAATCTGGACAAATCAAGATAATTTAACACACAAAGTCAAGGACAGAGGAGGCGAGTTTGCCTCGCCAGACTTGTCGCAAGGAAGTTCTTACCAGTATACTTTCGACACATTTAAAAATTATACTATCGAAGATGATTATATTAAGTATTATATGTATGTTAATGTTACCCCTCGCGTTCAAGAAGTGCTAGTAAGAAATCGTGATTATGATAAAAATTTAACTCTTAATATTTCTTGTAATTATCTTCCTACGACACTTAATGCAAGTTTGTTAGTAGAAAATATAACAATGAACTTCAACGAAACAGCCGAGATAGTAATCTCTATAATTAACACAGGAAACCAAACAGCAAAAAACATAAAATTCGACGCTAATTGGATGACTTTCTCTAAAAATAATTTTGACTTGGATCCTAATGTTCTTACTTATGTTATTGCCTCGATTAAGCCTTCTATTGATTTTGAAAACCAGACAAACACAACTCACGCTATTACTATTAACATTACTTCTCTCAATGCCCCCAGCATAGAAAAAACAGTTAATATTTTTATTAACTATGCCTCACAAAGCGATATAGATAGATACAAACAAACGATTCCTCCTGGAGGTAATCCTCTCGAGTGTCCGAGTGGTTTCTACCAACTTCGGGGCGGGATGCTATATTGTGTTAATTCTACCATAGAATATATTTATCTCAATACAACTAACCCCGTTTTCTGGATGAATATTAGTGAGGAAGAAAAAACAAACCTCTGGAGCACTCTTGGATACTTGAAAAGCGGCTTCAATGACTTGGCTTCGAGATTGAACGAAATGCAGGGAAATATCAGCAATTTATCGGGTTTTTCACAAGAAAACCGTGATATGCTGAATAATTTATTCGAGTCACAGCAAAAAGACAGGGAAACTATTAACATTTTTTTAGTAATTTTAGGAATACTTGCTTTTTTGGTTGTTGCTGGTGTTGTAATGTATAAAATATATGAAAGAAAAAAATACAAGGAATCACAATTATTTTGAAAATGGCAGAAGAAGAAATTAAAAAGAAAAAGAAAAACTTTAATATTTTTATTGGCGTAGCAGTAATAGTTTTTATTGTAATTTTAATAACGCTTTTGGCAACAAAGCTGGCAACGCTCAAGCAAGTGTTATTGTTATTGGGAATTGTTGCTATTATAGTAGCAATAGGATTTTTAGTTTATTTCATATATAGCAGGCAAGTAAAAAGAGCCCTAGAAGAGCCAAAGTTAAAAGACCAGCAATATTATATACAAAAAATGTGGGATCATTTATTAGAAAAAGGAATACAGCCAGAAAAATTCGAGGTGAGCAATAGGCTAGTAGGCAGAAGCGGCGACTGGATGATTTTCTGCAAGTATAAGAATTATTGGTATCCTTACGAAAAAGGATATTTAGTAATGGACGCAAAAAACGAAAGAATTAGCGAGTGTAAAGACGAGAAAGAATTGCAGGATACTTTATTTGGCTTAGCCTCGAAGCCAGTGATGTTTATTAAAAAAGGAAAAGCAAGTAAAAGTTTATTAGGCGAGGAAGAAGAATACGAAGAAATTCCTTACGAGGAAGCCGAAAAAATAGAACAAGAAAAAAAGGAGAAAGAATTGAGGAAAGTGTAAAATGATAAGCGGAATAACAATAATAATTATAATTTTTATATTATTAATTTGTGCAGGAATTTTGTATTTCTTTTTCTTTTATCTCGAGAGCAAGAAAACAAAAATCCCGCCGAATATGCCTATTGTTTTTTCTAATGTTCCACAATTCACTGATGGTTTCAAAGTTTTTTTAGAACTGGATTCCAAACCTTGTTCTAACGGGAATTATTTAGTAACACTTATTCCACGAGATGTTTATCTCGACTGGCTTAGAAAAGGGAAGCCGACGAGAGAGCCCAAAATATATAAAATTGTTGTGGGCAGAGAAAAAAGAAAAATGAAAGGGGATTTTACTGGTAGATTAATTATAGAATACCTTCCAGACAAAATAACCGAGATACCACAGCAAATAAGGGATTCTGACTATGGAAAGATTTTAGAATTAGGATTGCAACAAACAAGAATGAAAGAGCACGAAAAATATTATTTAGATTTAACTGACGAGAAAATAACTGAAATGCTCGGAAAGTTCCCTGATAATGCAACTGAATTGGCAATAGCAAAAGCCGAAGATATTATTTCGAGAGCCAAAGAAATTGTTGCTGGCGAGAAAAAAGAAGAAATAAAGAAAAGACCATTTGGTTTCGGGACTCCTATGCCTATATAAAATGAAAGCTAATGTTTTTATTTGTGTTTTTGTTATAATTCTTATAATAGTTGGAATATTTTTAATTATAAAATTTTATCATAAGCCCCAAGAACAAGAAATACCAAAAACAAAGATTTTTTTGGAAAGTAAAGACATTACAGATGATTCAAGAAAAAGTGTAGATTATACAATAGCAATAAACAATAGAACAATAAAGACAGGAAAAACAAGCGAAAAATCCCTCGAAGAAATAAATTTAGAAATAACTAATAATACTTATTCAATATTCTATAATGGATCTCCTTTATATTATAATCATTGGATTGAAAGAGAACTAAAAGATGGCGATGTAGTAACTCTTGAATTAAGAAAGATAGGAAAATTGAATGTTAGTGTTAGTGATAATATAATTCATTATGGCGAGAACGAGTTTGTTGTTAGAACAAGTGTCGAGGATGGCTACTGGCGTGGGCTTATAGTTTGTTTGGATTATTCAATTAATATAGTTTATGCTGAGATAGACACTTATGTTAGAACTGCGAGAGTTAAGAACTGGCTAAAATGTTATGATGTTGGAAAAACTTTAACGCCAGAAAATCCTAACTTTTGGTTCAAAGTTAAATATAATACTAGAGAATTGAACGAGTATGATTATATTAATATTATTTTGGTTGATAGGGATATCCTTTATCCTACTAGCGAGTATCACGTTTACAATCCTAATAATTGGGACATTGATCTAGGCGGGAAAAATCAGGAAATCACTTTGAGAAGAGTCGGGTAGGAAAAATAAAAAATATTTAAATACCTGAATTATTTATATATTTTATACAAAATTAAGATGGAAGAGGAAAAATTTGAAACTCCGCCCAAAGTAGGCTTTAGGGATAAAAAATTGAACAGAGAAATATTTGAGTTACTAGGAATAGATTTGTTTTTTATTTTTATGGCTGGATTATTGCCCGCTATACTCGGGCTAGGGCTTGGAGGGTTTTTAAAGAGCGAGTATCTCGGGAAATGTCAGTTTTATCCTTTTCTGTTTTTCTCTGGACTAATTGCATTTAATGTTTTAAAATTATTAGAGATATTTACACAAGGAAAAGTAGATTGTATAGCCCACGATCCAGAGCAAGGATTGCTTAATTTTTCTTGGACAAGAAATCCGATCAAATTATTTTTTATCTCTTTAATTGTTTTTAGTCTGCTTGGAATGTTTAGCGCTTACAAAAATACTTTTTTTGTAGGAGTTCCACAAGCAATGTTCCCGCCAGAAACTAAAAATAATATAGTGAATATCTTATTTAGTGCAGAGCCCGCTGCTTCGAGCGAAACTATTTTCTTTACTGCAATAGTCATGAGCGGACTATTTTCTTTGGTTTTATACTTTATGAGAAAAAAGAACTGGGAATTAAATAAAGGAAGTTACTTTGTTACTATTATTCCTCTTTCATTAATTTGTGGCTTGTTGTGGATGGGTTTCCATTCTTTGGCTTATGGCGGGCAAGACGTTGCCTTGTGGGCTACATTTATGTTTGGGACTCTTGGGGCTTTAATGACTTTTATGCTTAATTCTATAATTCCTTGGTATGTATGGCACTTCTGCAATAACGCTTACGTCTCCATGAATAGTTTGTATGGCGATACTTCAATATTAATGATAACCCTAGTTATAAATTTAATAATTATTGTTCCTTTTATAATGATTACGATAGCTAAAAGAAAAAAGAAAATGTGAAAATGAATGTTGAGACAGAAACTAAAGAATCATTAATAAATAAATTGCAAGATGCTTATGTGATTTTAGTAAAAGAATGCATAGAATTGGGGGGTTTGTTTAAAGAAGAAAATTATTATTGCGGGTTACAAAGACAAACAAAATTAGAAGTGCCTTGCCAGTATAGGAAATTCGTGCAATGTTTATATAAAAATGATAAATAAAAATTTTTTATTAATTTTTGGAATTTTGCTTTTCGTAATAGCTATTGCTAACGCAAGAGCGGGCTGTGTCGGCGCTGCTTATAATTTTGTCTGTGGCTCGACAATTAACGAATCCTGCACGATGAACGAAAGCGTGAGTTGTAATACAACTGCTTTTCATATCGGTGCAAGTAATATTGTGATTGTTTGTAATGGTTACACAATTGGTTTTAGTTCTTCTGGCTCGGGCTATGGCATCAACAACACGGATGGCTACGACAATATAACGATAAAAAACTGCAACTTAAACCAAGTAGCAGGTTATAGCTCAAGTCACGCTATCTACTTGAAAAACAGCGATAACTCAACTATTTATAATTGCACAATCAGAAATACAAAATTCGCTTGCTCAAACATACTACTATATAATTCAAGATACACAAACATTTCAAAAATCAATGGCAGTTCAACTGGCTCGAGTTCTGCTTCTAGTATTTTTCTTTCCTCTGGTTCAAACTATAATAACATCACGGATAGCTATCTTTACGCTTCTTCTAGCACGGACGGAAGCCCTACTATCTCTATATCTAACTCGCACTACAATCTAATCGAAAATAATATTATAAACAACACAGGGGCAGCACAATACAGCCACGGCGTGAGCATCTCAGATGGCTCGCAAAACAACACAATAAGAAACAATTACATAACATCTTCCTCATCAGATTATAGTCACGGCATCTCAATTAAGACATCAATGACTAAACTCAACACAATAACAAACAACACAATCATTGCTTTAGGGGGATATGGGGGAGGCATAGCACTCCAAGAATCAACAAACAACAACAACATAACAAACAACAAAGTAAACAAAACAACAAACTACGGCTACGGAATATATTTAACTGGCGTCTCATCTAATAATGTTCAAGATAATTTAGTTTATACATTCACATCATCATCGAAAGGGTTGTATATTTCAACTTCAAACAGCGATACAATAACAAACAACACAATAATGAATAATGGCGTATATAGTGATGACGGCTTGGGAATATATCTTGAAAACTCAAATAACGAAACATTAAGAAACAACTCGTGCTATAATGACAGGAGTTTCTCTTATATAATAGTAGGGAGTTCAATAACACACTATAATAATAGTATTGACTCGAGCAACTTGGCAGAAGAAAAGCCCGTTTTATACAATTTCTCTATAAGCGATTTAACTTATGAAAACTTGAATTTGAGTGATTATGGCGAAATTTTGTGTGGTTGGTGTTCAAACTTACTATACAATAATATTACAATGGGAAGAGATGGGATGATATTTATTAATTCAACTAACATAACAATAAAGAACTCATATTTTGATAGTGCAGTTGGACCTTCAATAGTTTTTATGATAAAGACAAGAAATTCCGCAATAACAAATAACACAATGATTAATCGTGGCACATCAAACTACGCTGTAGAGTTATTTAATGATGCAGACAATAACAATGTAACTTACAACAACGCAACTGCATATTATTATAATAATTTATTCTGGCTTTACTTTAATTCTAACAATAACTATATTGCTCATAACAGGGCGACTTTTTTGGCTTCAGCAGCATCAAGCGGCTCTTGTTATAGGTTATATACGGCAGACAATAATACTTTAGAAGACAATTATTGTGATGGCAACTCGAAAGCAAATGGAATGTATATTTACGACAGCGAAAATATTATTATTAAAGACAATAATCTCTCGAGTTACGGGGCAAACATTCAAGGAATTATCGCAGACCAATACAGCCACAATCTTACAATTCAAAACAACACAATACAAGTCAATGGAAACCCATCACACGGTTTAATTTTAAAAAACTCTTGGAACTCTAAAGTGCTTAATAACAATATAACTGTTCTCAACTCGAACTCTGACGCAATACAACTCAACAACGCAAGCAACACTAACATTACTAATAACTTCGGCTCTTCGAAAGACTGGGTTTTTAATTTTCTTGGCTCGACTTCAAACTTAACAGTGAAAAATAATACACTAATAGCGAATGGTGGGAGTGCGGCAGGAGGAATAATTGCAGCAATCTATAATTCAACATTTGAGGATTTAACTATTAATGTAACTTCAAGCACAAGTTCTAATTATGCATGTGTTCATTTCAATGGCGGGAACAATAATATTTTCAGGAGAATAACCTGCAACGGAATAAAAACTCCAGCAGTAAGATATGGAGTAGCAACAAACTTAACTTTCTACGACTCTTATTTCTACTCAACTCACAACTATTATGTCTATTTCGGTGCTAATGGCACTTTAAACTTTACGAATGTTACTTTCGAAAAATCAAAAGTTTATTTTGCTGCTGGCACTACATCAATACTCAACAACCATTATTATCTCGATGCTCAGGTTAATTACACTAACGGAACTGCTGTTCAAGGGGCTTATGTAACTGGCTATGATAATGCCTATAATCTTGCTTTCAATGAAACAACTTATGCTAATGGCTCGATTGACAGGCAAACCCTTCTCGAATACATGCAAAATGCAACATCAACTTATTACAAGACAAACTACTCAATAAATGCAACAAAAGGAGCAGAGCATTCCAGCTCAACAGAGCAAGTAAATTTAACAACTAATTTCATTTTTCCTGATTCTTTCGTGCAGTTGCGGTTTATTAGTTGCGGTTGCGATAATGGGACTTATAATTATAGTTGTGGGCAAACAATAACAGAATCCTGCACAATGAATTGTAATTTAAATGCAACAGGAACATGCTTTACAATCGGTGCAGACAATATTGTGATTGATGGGAATGGCTATAGCATCATGGGAGCAACAGGAACTGGGATTTATCTAAATTCAAGAAATAATGTAACGATAAAGAATTTTCAAATTTATAATTTTAGTTATGGAATTTATTTACTCTCTTCCTCCAACAACACCATAAGTAACAACATAGCAAATTATAATAGTTATCGTGGGATTTATTTATTTTCTTCCTCAAACAATGCCCTAACCAACAATACAGCAAACAACAATATGCTTTATGGAATTAATTTAGATTATTCTTCAAATAACACCATAACCAACAATACAGCAAACAACAATTGGGATGGAATTTATTTACTTTCTTCCTCCAACAACAACATAACAAATAACATAGTAAATAATCACTTTGATGGGATTTATTTATCTTCTTCCTCAAACAACACCATAACCAACAACACAGCAAACAACAATAGTTATGGAATTAATTTAGATTATTCTTCAAACTATAATACCCTAACCAACAACACAGCGAATAATAATAGTTATGGGATTTATTTAGAATCTGCTTTAAATAATTTATTTAAAGATTCTATAATTAATGCTTCGATAACAAATGATATTTATTCATCTGGAACGAGCAACAATACTTTCCTCAATGTTTCTTTCAACAAGAGCAATGTTCAAATCGATGATGGAGTGATTTATGTTAAGTGGTATGTTGATGTTTTGGTGAAAGATTCAATAAGCAATAATGGAATAGATGGCGCAACAGTCACTTTCTACGATGACGCTGGAAGCGATGACGAGGATATTATAACAACAGTAACAACAAATTCAAGTGGCTATATTGGAAGACAGAATATTACAGAGTATATGCAAAATTCAAGTGGCAAGTATTATGATGCCCCGATAAAAGTAAAAGTATCTGCGAGTGGTTACAATAGCAACTATGCTATAACTTATCTTACGACTAATAATGTTACTGATGATAATACACATATTGTTCTTTCACTTAGCCCTGTTGGTTCTGGTGGTGGCAGTGGCGGCGGGAGTAGTGGGACTAGTGAAAGTGATTTATTCATAGTAAAAATTAATGCTTTGAGAGATTTCTATTATGGCGACAATAATATAGTATATATAGAAACTTATAATTATGCTAACGAAAAAACCAGAGTGGATAACTTAAATATTTCTATAGAATATAACGGGACAAATGAAAATTTAACTTTTAACTCGAGCGCCTTTGAAATAATTGAAATGCAAACGGGCAGAGTAGGAGAATATAAGTATAATGTTTTAGTAAAAGATAATAGAACGATTGGCGAGAGATTCAAGTTAATAGTCAATACCATAAAAAATGGAAAAACAGTTTCAGAAGAGCATGTCTTTTTAGTGAAAGAAGGAAAAATCCCTACTATAACAAAGATAAACCAAATTATCGAGGATATTAAAAATAATAAATATACTAATTTAATTTTGATTATTATAGGAGGGATCTTATTTATATTGTTATTATTCTTTGTTTTTGTTTTAATGAGAAAAAAGAAAGTAATCTGATAAGTATAGCAAATTTAATTATTATAATAAAAATTTTTATAAATCCTTGAAATCTTCTTCTAGTTTATTCTCGACATCAGCCAGAGTAGAATCATCGTATATTCCTATCACGCTAGGGGTGCTGTGTCCTGTTACTTTTGCAATGTCTTCGTAGCTCCATCCTTTTTTTCTTAGATGTGTAATGACATAATGCCTGAGTGAGTGTATTGATAAATTCTTTTTTGTTATCCCTGCTTTTTTGGCATATTGCTTGAACATTATCTGGCATTCAGTATAACTTCTTGCTACTTTATTGTTTCTAAAAATATAATCATCATCTTTTAGTTTGTAGGTTAACTTGAAATCTTTTATTTGCCTGATTAACTCTTCAGTAAGTTTTGCTGGTTTTTTTATTCGTTGTTTTTTCTTTAGAACCATTGTATAAAGATATTTGTTTTTCTCGTCGACATCACTAAATTTTACTCCATACATCCACTCGCCAGATTTTTTGTAAATTGTTCTTTTTCTTTCTACACCATTTTCGTCTGTCCATTTTTCTACTTTTACTTTCTTGGGCATGTTAACTCCATATAGTTCGCCAAGTCTCCTGCCAGTGTATCTTAGAAGATTAAATAATAGAGAATAGTAATGTCTGCGTTCAGTGTTGGGATCTTCGCTCACTGCTTTCATTATCGCTTCGATTTCTTCTTTTGTTATGGGGTCTGGAGATTTTTTTGGCATTTTATTTAAATATTTTTATTTATATAAGTTTCTTATATATTATTTATATAAGTTTATATAAGTTTCTTATTTATATAAAGGTTTCTATTTTTAATATAAAAAAATTATATTAAATTTAAATATCATTTTCCGACGATATTTTGCTATTTTTCACTCAATATCCTCGTTAAAATTTAATATAATAGTAATTATATTAAATGAGTATTTAAATATTTCTATTTATAGGGGACGTCGGTTTTTCTTTATATAGATTAGCTTAATAATCGAATTATCAAAAAATAAAAATATTTAAATACCCTTAAAATATAAATATATTTATATTTATTAAAAGGTGAAATCGGGTTTTAAGGACAAAAATGGGCGTGAAAAGAAAATATAAGAATATAAAGTGGAGATTTAAAATTTTTTATATCCCTCCAGATTGGGAAAAAGTCTGGGATGCATTTGGAAAAGTCACTAAGAATGATTCAAGATTAGATAAATATTTAGAAAATAAAACGGGCTCGAAAAGCAAGAGAAGAAGTATAGCGATAAGATTGTTGATTGAAAATTATTTAAAGTCGATGGGCGCTAAAATGGAAGAACTGAAAGCCGAAGAACCGACGAACCAACCAACCGAAGAAGAAACCGAAGAGCCAGAAGACGAGGAAGAAATTGAAACCGAAGAACCAAATCAAGAAGAAATTAAAGAAGAAAAAATTGAAAATGAAGAATAAAAATAAAAAATTTGTTTTAGGAAGCAACAACAAAATTCAAGAAAATAGTTATTGTAAAAAATGTGTAAAGTGCAAAAAGAAAATTTGGTTTAATGATGATTGGGACTGGAATAAATTAGATCCTATATGTATTAATTGTGTTGAAAAGTCAAATGTGAACTTTTTTATAACTCAGGAAACTATTGATAAATTAAAAGATTTATTAGACAAACAAGTCAAAGAAAAAATTAAATATATTGGCTAAAATGTATAGGGAATTTACAATTTATATAAGAAAAAATAGTGTTTTGATGGCTAAAGCAAGAGTTGAAATTGAATACAAAAAATATTGCAGAATAAAAATTTTAGAGGGAGTTGGAACAGATGTCGAGATGAAATGCAACGAAAAAAGCTGGTGCTGGTGGCTGTTAAAGAATTATGGCGAGGGCTTGTTTAATGTTCAAATAATTAATCTCCCCTCACTTAGAAAAAATCCTAAAACGAAAAAGAAAAGCAGAGGAGCTAGGAGGCTATGGAAAGGCACTATTTATAAAGATGGTTTTATGAGATGGAAAGAAGAGCCCGAATATCTCGGCGATGATTTTTTTATATCTATTGCCCCTAAAAGCATATTTAGCTTGATGTTTCATAGCAGTAAGCCTGTCGGAGAATATCACTCGCTACCTTAATCCAAGAAAAATATTTAAATATATAATAGTATATAAATAGATATGGAAGAAAAAGAGATTGAAAAGAACAATATTATAGAAAGCGAATATAATCCAGAAATAGACGAAAAAGAAAAAGTTATTTATTTAAATCCCGACACAATCAAGTTTGTCAAGGACAGAATAGTAAAATATTATAAAGAATTAAGAAAACCAGAGTTTATTATTTCTAATGACTATGACAAGAAAAGGTATCATTTGATAGATTATTGTATTAGTTATATTAGGGCAATAATCTTATTACAATATTGTTACGAAAAATTAGGAAGAATGTTGGCTTTTGAAAGCAAGCGGTTTCAGAAACCAACTGAGGAATCAATTACATCAAGAAATAGGATAAAAAGAATTCTTGATATGGCTGTTGAAAAAGTTAATCCTGATATTTTAATAATTTATCTTTATGATTTTACAAGCAGAAGCGCTTTCCAAAGAACTCTCGCTTATATAAAAATAAAAAAATTATTCGAGAAAGAAGGAACCTTTACTACAGTCAGTCACGTTATTAATATAGCGAACGATGTTAAGTATGAGAAAGAAAAAGATTATGCCCCGAGAGGAGAAAATGAAATAGCTATGGGGACGGAAGAAGTGGAAAGAGAAGAAGTAGTAGAAGAAAGTGAGTTAATGGGGGCTCCTTTAGAAGAGAGCGAAATGCAAGAAGCCGAGAACGAGCAAGCCATAGATGTGAAAGAGCTAGACGAAGAAGAAGGAATTTAATGTTAAATGGGAAACTCGGAGAGACTATTTTGAGAGTTGGCATTCTCGGTATTGCTTTGTGGCTCGGTTTTGATTTGACGCCTGAAGTGGCCAGCGAACTTGCTGTTGCGGCAGACTTCGGATTGAGCGCCTTGAAGAAGAAATAAGGGTTAAAAACCCTTTTTTTATTTTTGTTTTTCTTTATTATTTTTTTAAAACTTGTTTATTTCTGTTATAACTATATAGTAAAAAATAGAAAGCGAAAAGTATTTAAACTCTATTTTCTTATATTTTATATAATAAAATTAAATTTAAGGAGGTAAAAAAAATGAAAACAATAAAAATTGTATATGTTGATGGCACTGTGAAAGAAAATCAGGCTAATATAGGATTGAAACTTATAGAAAACTCGAAGGAGAGGAAAAATGGAAGAACAACAACAAGAAAAATATATTATAACTATTTATGAAAAAAATGAAAAAAATAATAAGGAAGGTAGGAGATAGCAAAGGCATAATATTCAACAAAGAAGAATGTGAGGTCTATAATATAAATATAGGCGATGTGTTCGACCTTGAAATTTGTAAAACAAAGCCAAGCATCCAAGCAAAAGGACAAAAAAAGAAAAATGAACACACTACTCGAAAGAGAAAAAAAGAAAGCGAGAGCCTTTATTATAAAATCCCCAGACATAGGAAACACTTTAATCATAGGTGACATGGGGCTTGGAAAATCAAATATGTTGGTTGTTATGGCTGAGGCTCTTTATAGTCTAAGATACCGCCAACAAAAAGTAAAAATATTTGACTTGTTCGACGATGGAAGAGGCGAGAATATGTTTTGGATTTTCCCTAACGACCACGATATTTATAAGCATTCGTTATCGAGAAGATACTGGTATATCCCGAAAGAGTATCCCGTAAGGTTATTGTTTCCTGTGACGAGAAAACTGCCTAAAAAACTGCCCATACAATCCAAAGTCTTTGCGATTCCAATTGATTCACTTACTATAAATGATATTTACGCTTTAGTCGGCGAACAGATTTCCCAAAGCCAAAGAACCTTGTGGAATAGGGTTCAAGAAAAAATAACAAGAAATACTACCCCAGTTGATTTGAAAAAATTATTAGAAAAAATGCAAAAAGGAGAAATAAAATTAAAAGACGAATCTTCTGGAATAAAATTTAATGCCAAAACCTATGCTACTATTGTTAATGGTATTCTAGGCGAATTATTTAAAGAGAATATGTTATGTGCTGGCGTGAGTAAATTAGCTTTGAACTTGAAAGAAGAAATTAATGATAAAGATGTTATAAGTGTTTTAGTTTTAAAGTATTGTCCCCCTGAATTGAGGGGTTTTTTAGTTAATTATTTTATAAGACATATTTACGACGCACTTAATATTGGCTCAATAAAGAAACCAAAAGCAACTTACTTTTTGCTAAGGGAAGTAAGCAAATTATTAAAAAGTGATGTAAGAAGCGAGAGTGATTTTGCTATAAGGGATAATATAGAATATATAATAAGACAGGGCAGGGGTCCAAGAACTTATTTCATTATGGATACGCAATATCTTAGTAATTTAAGCGATGTAAAATCTATGCCTTCTAGGATTATAGCTTTTAGGACACACGAAGGAAAAGATATTCTAGAAGCGCTAGGATATACAAGAATAAGTAATTTATATACAAGAGAAAACATAGCAACACTTCCCTTGCTTCCGCAAAGATGGTGTTATGTTTTCGAAAAAGGAAAAAAAGTTTTTCTTACTAAAGTTAATGTTCCAAGACACAAGACATGGAACCATTTACGAGACGAGTTCGAGATATTGTATATGAAGCATTATGGCGAGAAATATTATGATATAACTGAAGATATAAAAAAGTTAGAAGAGGAAAACAATAAATCAAGAGAATACTGGGAAGAGAAAGAAAGAGAGATAAGAAAAAAATACAAGGAAAAACCCAAAGTAAAAACAATAATAAAAACAGTTCCTTTTACACAATCCCCCACAGTAGGGTTCGAGGAAATTGTCAAAAATCTATAAAATAGAAAAGAAAAATGAACAAAAGAAGTAAAGGATTAAGAGCACAAAGATTAGTAAGAAAGTATTTAGAAGATAGGGGCTATTTGGTTTATATTATACCGCATACTAGGTTTTCTAAGGATATTTTTGGCTTGTTTGATGGATTTTTTATTAAGGATGGCGTAGTAGGATTTTTCCAAGTTAAATCAAACACTAAACCATCTATGAAACCTTACAGGGATTTCTATTTAAAATACAAAGTTCCAAGCAAGGTTTTTGTAGTAAAAGATAGAAAAGGAATATTTGTATATACTTAAGATAAAAGAAAGAATAAAAAAGATAAAATAAAAGAAAAAAATAAAAGAAAAAATAAAAATTTACTGTAAGTTTATAATAACTTACAGTCCTTCTATTGCCGCTCCGATTTGAAGTCCCTGTGGTGATGCTTCTGTTTCGTCTATACCAACAGCGCTTGTTGATTCTTCGTTGTCGTGTGTGTAGAAGTCAAGATAGACTTTACCATCGCTGCCTTTGTAGTAACCGCTGTCCAAGAAGATAGCACCGAAAGAATCTCCAGCGTTAGCGCTTGGATTATTTGTTCCAGCTTTTACTTTGAACTCTACTTTCAATCTGTCCCATTCGTGCAATTGTATTGGCTTCGAAGGAACATAACATTGATCATAGTCCATCGTGAAAGCAGTTCCAGCGTCGTTTGCTATTGAAATACTTGCATCCCTGATTGATTTAGGCATGTCAACTTTTGTCCAGCCGTCGCTTTCTACTGTGACTTCTGCAATATCATTGTTCCAGAAAACACAAATTGCTCCAACTTGGTAAAGACTCTCTGAATCTGTATTCTGCAATTCCAAGAAGAATGTTTCCTCTTGGTTTGCTCCCAAAGTCATCGAATAATCATTAGTGTTGTCTGCATCGTCGTCAGCAGTTAGGGTAGCTGATCCTGTTCTATCATAGCCAGTTACAACTCCACCTGCTTCAGCCATAGAAGTGTGTGCATCTAGATTAACAGTAGGCGCTTCGTTAGGAACTTTCCAGTTGAGTTTTGGATCAACATAGTAGGTTCCGTCATCTTTTCCGTAGAAGCTTAGAACTTCACCAACAACGCTGTTAGCGGAGTTAGCATTTACCCCATCTACAATAAAATTACCTGCGCTATCTACAACATAGTAATTAGGATAGACTTCCCCGAGAGAGTAATCCTCTTTGTCGTAAGCGTTAATGTAAATAGTAGCTGCTTTCCCACTTAGTCCTGGCTGTGCTTCTCCAGGAGCTTGTTTTTCAGACGTTACTGTCTGCTTCGTAGCAGTGAACATCCAGAACAACCCTGCCAAAGTTAACACTACAACACATAATACTAGTATAGTCATCACGGCATTAACTTTTGCCATTTTTTAACCTCCTTTCAAGGTTTATTTATACTAATTTTCATAATAATTATAAGTATTTAAATATATTTTAATAAAGTAGATAAATAAGTTTAATAAAAATATTTAAATACTTAAGAAGTATAATAAAATAATGAGAGATTATGGTGATTTTATTATTCTAACTCCTCAAGAAACTATAATTTTACATAATCTTTATTTCAGTGATCTCCATAAAAACCCTAAAACCTTCAAAGAGATAGAAAGTTTAATATTAAAATATAATAAATTGCCTATGACAATAAGGGTTATTTTATTGAAATTTAAAAAGCAAGGAATATTAGTAGAAAAAGAGAAAGAAAGCGTTTACAATTATAAAAGATATATTTTAAATAGAAAATTAGTGGATAAAATAATGGAAAAATCAATAGGGTTTATGGCTGGCTATAACATAGTTATTCAAGGGGGCGAAGAATACGAAATACCCTTGATTAGTAAAGTATCTTTTACAAAGTTAAATCGTTTTAATAAAGAAAGTTAACTAGTGTAATGCCTTAGCAATTTGTTTTGAAGATAAAAATATAATAGGAATTATGAAGATTAGAAATACAGGGGTTACAATATAAGTAAAGAACCATATTAGACTAGATGGCAAGAATAAAGAGTATAAAGCGCCGAATCCTGCATCAGTAGACACGAACCAATAATCTATAGATTTTATTATTTCTCCTGATTTCTCAACTAGGTAAGGAGCCGCTATAATATCTATTCCGATTATTATTAAAAATGCTATTGTAGCTACCTTGAATTGTATCTTGCTCCCGCTATTCAATACACTGAATAATAAATATAATCCCAAGTAGAGAGTTAAATTATATAAAATCATAGCAAAGAAAGGGAAAACATTAGAAAGAAGAGGAGCAATAAGATTTTTTAAATAAAGAAACCAGCCGAGAATTATAATAATCCCGACAGTACTAAAGAATAATTCCTTTTTTTCTATTCTCATTTTTTTATAAGTATTGCTATTCAAGCAAGATAAGATTCTATTATTAAAAATAAATAAAAAGAATCTTATCTTCTTTTCTTTCCGCTGCTGGCCAAAACAATTATTGTTGCTATAATTACTACTGCTAGAAGTATTATAAAGAATATTCCTGTATTAGACACTTTTGATTTTGTTTCTTGTTCTTTTACAATAACTTGCTCGTCGTCTCCTGCAACTACCCTGAAGGTTTCGCTGTCACTGCCCGAATTATACCAGTCAACAACAGTGCAAGTAGCAGTATACGAGCCTTTTTCATTTAGCTGGCTACCTGTAAATTGCACCGAGCCATTAGAAGTTCTCGTAGAACTAGCAGTAGAGCCACTAGGCTTGGTTATTGTTATTGTATAGCTTGTTAGCGAAGTGTTGAGATTGTCAGAAGCCCCGCAAGTTACAGTTATACTCTTAGAATACTCTGTTTGTGTTTTATCAATAGTAACTATTACTGTAGGCGCCGTTGCATCTATGTTTATGGTTCTAGCGCTCGAGTTTGCTGAACCCTCGACTGTTCCAGTACACCCGATTTTCCATTGATAATTTAAGCCTTCCGCAATTGTGCTTGCTGTTATAGTTGTCGCAGTGTTATTTAACACGCTAGAATTCGTGCCTTTAACAGTATCATTTACATACAAGACACAATTATATGTAGCATCTGCCCCAGAAACATTAAAATTAAAGTCAGGAGTAGTATCTGTAGTCCAGTTATTAGTTGCAGGATAGTTCAAAGTTATCGTTGGAGCCGCCATA
>Ga0123519_10007223_pt1 | contig 17276 bp, 13 predicted proteins | sample YelNatPaOPRAMG02_FD_87396 | JGI IMG/M metagenome (GOLD analysis project Ga0123519, IMG submission 87396) | Hot spring microbial communities from Yellowstone National Park - Yellowstone National Park OP-RAMG-02 (version 2) | ecosystem: Environmental > Aquatic > Thermal springs > Hot (42-90C) ... | reverse complement strand
GTACCTTGGAATATCCTCCAAGCTCTATGAGTATCAGGCGGTAGGGAAGCCGATAATATGCTGTGCAGACGGCCAACCAGCGGAATACGTGAGCGAGACACACTCTGGGATCGTGGTCAAGCCTGGAGACTATGAAGCGTTAGCCAAAGCCATACTTTACTTAAAAGAGGACAAGGTTATAGCCGAGAAATTTGGAGCATCAGGAAGAGAACTCGTTGTCAATAACTTGCCGATAGAGAAAATAGGTCTCCTGATGATGAGTGTCTTCAAACAAGTTCTTGAGGAACAAGTAACATGAGAATTCTGCAGGTGATACCTGTTTTCAGCCCTCCTAAGCTATTTGGTGGCTCGCAGCGAGTAGTCTATCTGGTGTCCAAGCAACTTTCTAAGAGAGGGCATGAAGTCGCCGTTTATACATCAGACATGAGTAATCTTAACGAGAGAACAAGTAAATATGTAGAAGCAATTGATGGATTTACCATTGTGCATTTTAAGAGCATCTGTCCGTTCTTGTTAAGCAAAGCAAGACTTCTCTTAACGCCAGCAATGGAAAGATGCTTGCAAACCGAGATCAACAATTTCGACGTAATCCATGTTCACGAAGCTAGAAGCTTTCAGCATATAGTTGTATGGCAACTCGCCCAGAAAAGAGGTATCCCATACGTTGTGCAAGCGCATGGCAATCTAAGCCCCCATTTCGGAGGTTTTTCAAGGAGAATCTATGACGAACTTTTTGGCAAGAAGGTCATCAGAAGTGCATCAAAGGTCATTGCTGCAAGCAGAGTAGAAGCACTCGACTATGCGAGATTCGGAGTAAATGAAGAAAAAGTGGAGATCATACCTAACGCAATCGACCTTGACGAATTCAGCAATCATGATATAAGAGGAACTTTCAGGGAGAAATACAACATAAATCCCGATTCTAAAGTGATTCTGTTTATTGGAAGGATTCACCCCATCAAGGGAATTGACGTTTTGCTACACGCCTTCGCTAAGATGATTAAAGACAGCAAGGTTAATGCGACTCTGGTTGTGGCCGGACCAGATGATGGATTCTTAAAGGAATGTTTAAGCATAGTAAAAACGTATGAGATTAGCAACGTTATCTTTACTGGGCAACTTGATGGTATGGAAAGAATAGACGCATACGTCGACGCGGATGTTGTTGTTATTCCTTCAAGATACGAGAGTTTTTCCATAGTTGTTCTTGAGGCCTATGCTTGTGGCAAACCAGTTGTTGCCTCTAGAGTTGGTGGATTAAAAGACCTAGTAGTAGATAAAGAAACCGGGGTATTAGTTGAGCCTGGTGATGTTAATGGACTGAGCAGAGCCATAATGGCTATTCTCTTAGATAATAAGGTTGAAAAACGAGGTTTAAGATGTAAAGAATTTGTTGAGCAGTTTAGCATCGAGAAGACGATTAACAAGCTGGAGCGAGCATATCATGAAGTTTGTAGTTAAATGAGAATACTTCAAGTTATTCCAATCTTGAATCCTGATGTTCTTTGGGCTGGCCCCCACAGGGTGGTCTATGATATTTCTCGATCGTTAGCTAGAAAAGGACATAACGTGACGGTTGTTACGTCTGATGTGCTAAATGTAAGGACAAGAATTAAAATAAATTCGGGAAATGATTTCGACGGCTTTGATATTGTTAGGGTTAAGAATTTTAGCACGATTTTATCCAGAACTTCAGGTTTGATAATTACTCCCGAACTTAACGAGTTTCTTTCTAAGCATGCCCAAGATTTTGATTTAATTCACATCCACGAATACTACACTTATCAGAATACTGTTGTTCGAAGGTTTTCTAAAAGATATGCTATTCCATACATTCTTCAGGCACATGGGTCATTACGGAAAAACGATAAAATCTTTAGAAAATGGTTTTATGATGCTATTTTTGGATATGGTATTCTAAGAGATGCTTCTAAGGTCATCGCTCTTAGCCGGGTGGAGGCTGAGCAGTACAGGCGTATGGGTGTGCCTGAAGAGAAGATCGCCATCATACCTAACGGAATAGATCTATCTGAGTATGCTGAGTTGCCTCCTAAGGGAGCCTTCAGAAAGAAGTTTAACATACCTGAAGAGAGGAAAATCGTCCTTTATTTGGGCAGAATTCATAAGATTAAGGGCATAGATTTTCTGATTAAAGCTTACGCGTATCTAGTGAACGAGATGAATTTAAAGGATGCCGTTTCAGTCATAGCGGGGCCTGATGATGGATACTTGAGTGAAGCTAAGGCTTTAGCTCACACTCTTGGAGTATCTGATTCAGCAATGTTCGTTGGACCCTTGTATGGAAGGAATAAGATAGAGGCCTATGTGGATTCTGACGTGGTCGTGCTTCCTTCAAGATATGAGACGTTTCCCATGGTTGTTCTTGAAGCATATGCTTGTGGTAAGCCTGTAATAGCCTCAAATGTTGGCGGATTAAAGGAGTTAATTATAGATGGTGAGACAGGGCTCCTATTCAAAGCGGGAAACTTTAAGCAGATGGCTGAGAAAATGGTTTACCTATTAAACGATAGTGATAAGGCCGTAGAGATTAGTAGGAAGGGGAGGATACTCGTTGAAGAAAAATATTCTATAGTAAAAGTTGCTGATATAATTGAAGGACTTTACTCAGAAGTTGCTTTATAAAATCTTAGCCAACACCAATGCTTCAGGCGCAGTTAATAATTCAAACAATATTTAGACAGTTTATTGATAAGGATGAAAAAGATACATGAAGCCTTCCTTTAGCGTGCTATGAGAAGAAAAGTTCCGCAAATCATACTCCGAAAAATTGTAAACGAACTATATTCTGATAAGCTTCTATGAAGTTATACATCGTAACAACGAGCTGGGATGACGGACATAAGTTAGATCTAAAGCTTGCTAGTTTGTTGGAGAAATACCGTATTAAAGGAACATTTTATATCAGTCCATTCTACTTAAGAGATAGGTTAACAGAAGATGAAATAAGAGAGATTTCCAAACATCATGAGATTGGAGCGCACACACTTACTCATGTGGATCTAGCATCCGTTTCAATAGATAGAGCTGAGGAGGAAATTAAAGGTTCAAAACTTTACTTAGAAAGGATATTAAAACATGACATTAGTACGTTTTGTTATCCAAAAGGGCGATATAATCAAAAGATTAAACAAATCGTTAAAGAATGCGAATTTCTGGGTGCTAGAACATGCAAAGGTGGAAACTTCGAACTTCCGAAAGATCCCTATGAATGGGGAATAACTTTGCATAGTTCAAATGGTTCTCCCCTCATTACGTTAAAGATTTGTGTTAAAACGGGAATTTCTGTAAAAGCATTCATGGATTGGGAATTGCGTGCCAAGCTGCTATTTGACCTTTTTCTCAGGAGAGGTGGCATATACCATATTTGGGGACACTCGTGGGAGATTGAACGAAATAACGATTGGCCTAAATTAGAACGGGTACTTCAATATATTTCAAATCGAGATTTCACAAATTACTATACAAACGGAGAAATTTTAATCCGGTATATAACAGAGACCTTATCATAAAAGTAATAGAAACTCAATAGATGCATGGTCTATTCCTAAAGTATTATTCAGTTTAAGAAGTAGAGTGTTGCGGATACTCTAATTAGCTGTATGAAGCGATGGTAATTATGAAAATAATGCTTGTTGTTGAGCAGTTCGACCCGAATAGGGGTTACTTAGAATATTATTTAGCTAGGGAGTTAGTAAAACTGAGTCATAAGGTGTACATACTGACATTCGAACGGAATAAGAATATTTTGAGGAAGACGACTGAAAATGGATTTGAAATCATCTCTTTGCCATATATTGATATTATGCATGGCTTCCATGTACCGTATCTTACAGGAATCATTTACATTATTGGATTCTTAAAAAGAGAAAGGCCAAATATTGTCCATTGCGATTGTGTGTTCTCACCAATCAGCTTATTGCTTATTCAATTGAAAGATCTTTTTCATTATAAATGCGTGGGAAGCTTAATTACCGGAGAATTTCACTTAAATAATGTATTTAATAAGATCTTATTTAAACTCTCTATCATTGCGGTTCTTTTAATCAGGAGTAAAGTTGATCGCTTTTTTGCATTAAATAACAATGTGGCGTTGTATATAAGCAACACCTTCGGCATCCCTTACGAAAAGATGGAGGTAATACCACTTGGTGCGGATGTAGAGCTATTCAAGTATAACGTCATTGAAAGAGTTTCTATCAGGAAGAAACTTGGAATAGGGTCTGATGACATAGTCATCTGTTATACAGGGCGACTCTTACCATCAAAGCAGGTAGATATTCTTATGAAGGCTCTCGCGCCGATCACCAAGAACAACTCAAGAGTCAAACTTTTGATAGTGGGGGGTGGAGACAAAGCATATTTAAAATATCTAGAAGAATATGCTTCGAAGTTGCAAATCCAGAGAAATGTCATCTTTCACCCCACTGTTCATAGAAAGCAATTATCATCGTTCTATAGTGCGAGCGATATCGCGGTATGGCCAGCAGCACCTAGCACATCTATTCTGGAAGCAGCTGCTGTGGGTTTACCCGTTATCTCTGGAAGCAGGTTTTTTTATGAAGAGCTAGAGAAGTGTGAAATGGGTTACGTGATCAAGAGAGGAAGCGCATCAGAATTGACGCAAGTTCTTAATCAATTAATATTGGACGAAGATCTAAGAAGGAGAATTAGTTACAATTGTCGATATTTAGCAACAACAGAATTCGATTCGAAGAGGGTAGCTAAGAGATATTGCAATGCCTATCTTAAGGCCCTACAGGCGGACTAATGAATATAAGAGTAGATGCATATCTTTTTTAATCCTAAAGGATACACTTGGTCAAGAATCTCCTAAGTCTTAGGAGAGCATATCGAATGGCTGGAGACTTGAATTAGGTGCAAACTTCCTAGTGGGCTATGATACAAATTGGATAGTTTCAACGGCGAAAATGCTCATTAATGATGGTCATGTTAGGGATAAGATCAATGGATTGCCCAATCCTTATGGTGACGGTAGGGCTGCCGAAAGGATAGTCAAGTACCTGATGGAATGCCAGACCAAGACTAACATAGAGTAATCTTTGAGTACTCGCAAGTCCTCTCATTTGTCGCGGAGATGCATCGACCACATTATGTTTCCACGAGTTTCCAGCATGCACGTAACACAGCCTGCGTGTCATTCTAAGATATGGTTTGGCGGCCTGTACGTATCTTAAACTGTTGAAGGATAGGCAGCTTTTCGACGTTTTTGCTGCCGAACAAGAGTATAGCGGCAAAAAGGACGAGCATGGACGCTTCCTATACAGCTTTTCTAACTACAAAGATTTGTTGAGACCTATTGTTTCAGGATATTTGGTGACCGAAAGTTTTCGTGTGGGATGGCCGGAGAGTGCATCAAACTCTTAGGGATGAACGAGTGTATAACGTATGGGATTTGAGGTATCATTTGAAGACCGAGATACCACATCATAATGAAAAAACTAAGAGGATGAACTATTTGATTGTAACGCCTGTGAGAAATGAGGAGAAAATGTTACTGGGTCTTGCTAAAGACATAGTTGAGCAAGTTATCAAACCAGTCCTATGGGTTATAGTCGATGATGCTAGTGAAGATCGAACATGGTTAATTATTAAAGACCTTGAAAGAAAACATCCTTGGATCGTAGGAATAAAATCTAAATATCCTCAACGAAGTGAATATGCCAACGAAAGATATGCTCATATTGTGGAAAAAGGATTTAACTATGGGATAGAATACTGCCGTAAACATTGCTTTGACTATAATTTTCTTGCAGTCGTCGACGCTGACGTTAGACTTGGAAATGAATACTTCAAAAAGATAATTGAAGCTTTTAAATCTGATCCAAGACTCGGTATATCGTGTGGATTTGTTTTCGAAGAAGGAATGTCTTTAAATGATCTAAAAAAGAGTAATGTAGAACCGAGGGGTTGTGCGCTTGCTCTAAGGAGAGAATGCTATGAAGAAATTGGTGGTTTCCGAGGCCATTCAAATTCACTAATAAAAGCGAGAAACAGAAACTGGCATGTAAAAGTAGTGTCATCCGCAAAAGTGTTCCATCTACGGAAAACAAGCTCTGGAAGAAACTACTTTCTGTCAGCAGGAAAAGCTGCTTACTTTCAAAGTTATCATCCAATAAATGCATTTTTAACTGGACTTCATTATACAACGAGGGTTTCTCCACTTAAGGGACTATCCTACTTAAATGGCTACTTTGGAAGTTTTATCCTAAGAAAGAAGAAGATGGAGGACGAAGAAATTAAGGACTACTATTGGAGTAGCTTTAACCGTCTATTAGCACGCTTTTTCAAAAGATTAACTATGTCGTAAGAACATGTTGATGTAAGATATGACAATCGTATCACAACAATATAAAACAGTTCTGAACCACAGAGGTGCTTTATTACTTTTTTACTTTTATGTTTTGGGGGTAATCATCACCTTCTTCTCTATACTTCTTCCATCAGTTCATGTTAGAACTGTCTTGTCCACGTTGAGCTCTTATTTCCAGGAATTTCAATTACTGTTCTGGCGGTCAGAGGTGCTATAAGTGTGCTTAAATCTACATTTATGTCGGTACTGTTTTCCTCTCTGTTTACTCCACCGCTAACTGTAGTTTTATCAACGCTCCATCACGTCTAAACAGTTATACATTAGCCGTAGCTCTGGTTATGTTGGAATTAATATCGATAGTAATTTAAGGGACTTGGAAACAAATGGCAGAAGGATATTTTAGCGTCATCTATCAACCATTTCATGACACTTCTCCAACGTGAAGATCCTGTTTACTCCCGCTTTCAGCATATGTTGTAAGAAGGCGTTGACGTTGCAGGAGCCAGCCTTTGGTTCGCCGTTGCAGTCACGATTTACTCAACATGCGCGCGCAATTCACCTCAAAGAAAGGCATGAGGACTCTTCATCCTTCTTGTTATGCTAAAGCCCGAACACAATGGGGATGGGGTCCGCGCGTGTGCTATCTGTGTCTTCTTGGAGCGTTCTACAACGTTCTAGTGCGTTCCGCTCACGTTCTTGGCGTTCCAAAGCGTTCTAGGCGTTCTACTCTGCGCTGATGGGGTAAGCCGGAACCCAATTATACATGCAAGGGAATATGTTTGCTTACCAGCAGAGCCACTATACTCACGTTACCTCCGCTGGAGCGCCTTTACAAAAGGCCGATCTCGTATAAGCAAAAGGTCGAGCGACCCAAGAAATCTTAATATCCGCGGCCCTAGAACTATTTACAAGATATATGATAAAAGTGAAAAGAAAGATTACAGAGTTCGTTTCCGAGAAGTACAGGAAAAAGGGGGTCGCCCCGTCCGTAAGACAGATCCTTCAGGAGTTGGACCTGAACCGTACCTTGTTCTACAAAGCGTTTCCAGGAGGCCTGAGAGAAGTATGCGAGAAGGCAGGTGTGCAATTACCTAGTGAACGCCTTAAACTGGTCAAGCAAGCGCTAAGAACGAAAGAACGTTCTGCAGAACGTTCGGAACGAGGGGGCTTTGACCCTGAATTCAAGAGGAGCGAGTTGGAGGCGGGGATCAGAGAGCTAGGCTACACGTTCCAGCTGGAAACGGAGGGCGTCAAGGATAAGCCTTACTGGCGGGCTAGGCGTGAACAGTTCGATCACTTATGCGATTGGATGTTCAAGCGGCTGAAGGAAGTGGAAGAGCCCAAGGCCCTCAAAGCCCTCTATAGAGGTTCCAGAAGCTTAAGGCTCATTACGTGAAAACAATCGGCGGATTGACGTTATCTGACAAGATCGAGGAACAGAAGAAACTTCTCGCACAGCTGGAGCGCAGGTGTCTCGAATATCAGAGGTGGCAAGCCGCCACAGAGAGACTTTATGGAGCACCGCTGGAGAAGATGCTTCCAGTCATAGCTGAACTTGCAACTGCCAAGGAGAGGTTCGGCCTGACGGTCGAGCAGGTTCAGTCTACGGGGCAGTTCGTATCGCAGGCTGCAAAAGTGGGCTGGGAGCCAAAGACTCTAGTTTGTTACGTAGCGGAGCACTTCCGGACCCTGCTGGACTTGGATGCTCTTCATGGAGAGAAGCGAAGGCTCAAGAGCGAAATTGAAGAGCTCCGGGAAGAAAGAGGCGGGCTCCTGGTTAGGATCTCCAATTTAAGGGATGAGATTTCCAATTTAGGGGCTGAAAACAGAAGGATTGCTAAGGAAGTTCACGCCCTGAAGGTCGTGAAAAACACTACAGCGAAAATCTTGAATCAAGAGATGGAGCTGATTGGAAAAGCTAACATGAACAACATCCTGCTTGGTAAAATGTGTTTATATGGCGTGGACGCGCTGGTCGACGGCATACAAAATGATCCACGCTTCCAAAGAATGCTTATGGAAGCTTCGCTTAACCCATCCTTACATCCGCAGATAACAATGTTTGACGAAATCGTACAGGAAAACGCTGACCGAATAAAACAAGAAATGACAACGCTCTCCTTGATCGCCTCCATCGTTGAGAAACTACAGAGGAAGACTGAAGGAAGCACGTCACCTTCAAACGATGAAGGCAATCGAGAAAAACGCCTTACACCATCTGAGCTGCCCACAATATTTCAGCCGTTGGACCCCCGTATATTTGGAACCTTATCTTCTGATAAGTACCTCGGCCCACGTACATCTAGCTTCAAAAGCCCTCAATGACTCTATCTATGCGATCATAGCTATGTGGAACATCCAACGTGCACAGGCACTATTGAAATCGCTGCAAGTAGTCTCGGGGGACCGTGTAGTTGGCATGCAACTCCGGCCAAACCTACTAGGCTCGAGAACGACAAAGGCAAAAGAGTCTAACCAGAAAAGGCGGACAAATTGAAAGTCTTATTTGTCCTTGGCTCTGCAAACCCTTTCCCCGGTGCAGGCTGGACTAGAATAGGCTTTCTCGCCGAAAAGTGGTCCAAGAAGGGGCACATGGTTGAAGTCCTAGGGTCCTTCACTTACAAGTCATTCAGCAGAAGGGGTGCAAAGAAGCTGGGGAGCGTCTCAATCTTTAACCTTTGCTTCAGCATGGAGCTGCTGCATCCATTGGCCTTCGTCCTAAATGCTCTTGTCGCCTCGGCCGTCTCAATTCCTCTCCTCATTCTAAGGAGGCCAGACGCAGTAATAGTTTCCGTGCCTAGTGGAGATATAGGGTTGGGCGCGCTGATGGCCTGCAGGATGACCGGGGCCAAGTACATAGTTGACTACAGGGACGAGTGGGAGGACTATGCGATGGGCCTCGTCCGTTTCAAAGTTGAAAAGGCCTTCTATTCGATGATAAAGAAGCTCTCGACCAGCATGTATAACAAGGGCCAGTTTGTGTCTGCAGTCACACACAACTTCATAGGCTCCTTGCAGAGAAGGGGCATCGCTCGCACAGAGCTCATACCGAACGGGGCAGACGTAAGGACATTCAAGCCACTGCTGACAGGCAAGAAGAGCAACGTATTCACAGTATTCTATTCCGGAGGAGTGGGCGGATACTATAGGCTGGATGTGATGGCGAAGGCCTTGAAAAGACTTAGGGAAAGTGGTGCTAGAAACATCAAGCTGATAATCGTGGGAAAAGGTGAGATAAGTGGAATCTTGAATCTAACCCGCGAACTAGGAATATATGGCCTCATCGAATACGAGGGCGTGATGAACGATAAGCGTAACCTTGCTAAGTTGATAGCGGAGGCTGACGTAGGCCTAGTTCCATATGATGACAACCCATTATGGAAGAATTCTCTCCCGGCGAAATTCTTTGAATACTGTGCCTGCGGAATTCCGGTCGTGGCAACCGCTCACGAGGATTCCCTGTTAGCCGAACTCGTCGAAAAACACCAGATAGGCTTGGTCTCCCCACCTATGGACGAGGAGAAACTCGCCGAAGCGATATACTGGCTCTATGAGAACGACCAATTCAGAGAGGATGCAGGTAGGAGGGCAAGGGCACTCATCGAAAGGGATTTTGACAGGAACAAGATCGCCGAAAGGTTCCTTGATTTGATCAGAGAGTGTGTATAATGACGCAAATGGCTGAGCAACATCCTTCCGCGAGAGGGCTTCTGTTAGTCATAGCGTTAGCGACATCCATTTCATCCTTTACTCTGTGGCTTATAGATTCCTGGATAAGGTATCCGCTTTTCGTATTCGAAATAATAACGATAGTGGTCCTGTATCTCATCGTCAGCGGCTACGATCTGAAGCTGAAGCCGGGGACCCAAGCGGCGGGGAGCCTGAACTTAGGCCTGATCATAGACATCATACTTACAGCCTCGTCGCTGAGCCTCCTTTTCATCGGTCATTTGCAGGTGCAAGCGGAACTGATTCAGCTTATTCTAGCCTTGCTTTTGACATCTCTGCTTTCGGGCTACGCGTTACTGAACATATCAGGGCTGAACCGCCACTTCTCAAGGCTCGAAAACTTGGTCTTCTCATACATACTCAGCTATATCTTCACAGGCTTAATCACGTTTGTCCTTCTTCCTCTGGATGCAGACTTACGGACGACAGTGATCCTATTCGGTTACGTGGGGCTGGGGTTGGCCTCGGCGGCGAAGCACAGGCAGCGAATCATCGTACCGGATTATCCCCCAAGATCCTTAACGAAGGGTATCGACCTTATCGCACTGCTGCTGTCGATGGGTTTCTATGCGCTCTCCTTTTACTTCATTTATCCGGGCTTCGCGCTCCTGCCGGGTTCGGACATATCAAGACATTATGCTAACAGCGTAGTATTATGGAGGACACCAGACCTTTATATTGGCTCAGCTTACCTACTTGCGAATTTACACGAATCTGCCTTCTTTTTCCTGTCCGGATCATCTTTGGTATCTGGACAGTCTGCACTGGCTTCTTTGAATTTCATGTTACCCTTCGCCTTCTACGTTATGGTGAAGCGCTATTTGGAAGGTGTGGATTCCCGGTTGCCATCATTGGCCTTGCTCTTTTGGAGTCTGTTCACGAACAGCTTTGGAGGCCTGTCTTGGGTTTACTTCGTATATCTCAAGTTCACCACGACCGGGCAGGACTACGTTCAGCTGCTGAGCAGCGCAGCGGATAAGACCTACAACGGCACGATCTACGGAATTCTAGGCCTGTGGTATGTTCCCGCCACCGTATCCATCGTGTTAATGGTTGCGCTGATCTGCTTGATGAAGCAAGAGGAGATGGCACGCTCAAAGTACATTTCGCTTTTCGCCGTTTTGACGATGGCACTCTTTCTTACCCACGTTGCGGAAGCTGTCGTGCTTGCCTTATTCTTGGCCGTTTACGGAATCGTGTCCAAGAGCAGGAAATTGAGGATAGAAGACTCGATCACGTCAGCAATCATAGGATTTTTGTTCGCGGCCATGGTTTACTATCTTCTATCTTCGCTAACTACTCGATTCATAATGAGCGTCTCTCAGCTGGTCGCTGTAGCCGTTCCGATTATTGCGTTGCTTTCCTCATTGTTACTTAGGAGGGGGATAAGGACGAGACTTCCCTCGATCTCACGAGCATACGGACCGGGTATCAACCCCCTGGTGAAGGCCTCCGTTACGATGGTGTTCTTCGTCTACATTGTGGCCTTCCTCTCTTGGGCTCTGTTGCTTGGATCCTTTCACACATCGCAGGTCGACGCTACGGGTTATGTGCCGTGGTTCATGTATCCTGTCATGCTTGGTGTCAACGGACTCCTCGCCGTACTGGCATTATACTACGTCGCAGGCAGGAAACCCTATGAAGGGTTAGGCCTTCTCGTGGCATTTATGATAGTCACCTTCTTGCTAGGAAGGGCGGTGTCGATAACTAACAATGTGTACTTCGACACAGGATATTGGGAGAAGCGTTTTGTCTGGTTCATCAAGATTCCCCTTGCGGCACTTGCGCCTATAACGGTCATCTTCATCGTTGATAAGTTGAAAGGAAAGAATCTCAGGCCACTTTTGAAGGCTCTGGCCGCCGTAACAATCGTTGGAATCATCGTGTCCTACGGGATGCCAACCACGTTCCTCAATTTGGAGTACTGGAACAACATCTCGAACGATGCGAACAGGCAGCCAACCCAAGCCCAGATCGAGGCCGTCACCGCGTTAAAAGGCATACTTGCCACCGACCCTAGAGCTTGGGTAGCATCCGCGACGGGCACTTCCTCCGCCGTAGTGACGTTCGCCGCTCCTCCTGACATGCTCGGTCTTGTGCAGCTTCTTGACACAGCATACACGCCAGAAATGGCGTTCTCCGTCCTCTATCGGCATCCCGCTTATGACCATCCCTATCTTTACATAAGCCCAAGAGATGCTCAACAACTGAGTAAGTACGGTGATGTGTTCCTTCCCAAGTATATCCAAGGAATTCCAGTTGTCTTCAAGGATGCCGGAGCGGGTATCTATATCTATAATGTTTCAAAGCTCGTCCCGCCTCAACAGGATAGCGATGAAGTTCTCATCGTTCCTTTCGACAAATCGATTACGAACGAACAGAGCCTGAGCTTGGCGTATAGCATCCTGTCACAAGGTGGTTATAACTATTCAACCGCTTATGATATCGACGAAAAGGCGTTGAATGCCGGGACCTTGATACTTCCCTTCGATCCGCCCACCGCTGGCATCTTTGACGGACACATGTATGATAACTATACCCAGTGGAGCATCGTCAAGGGGAGTTGGCAGATGGCCAGTGAAGGGTTGTCTGGAGGCAAGGCCGGGGAATACGGCGAAGGTATCGTTCTTTCTCCGGTCTTTGCTGAGAACTTTACCGCGTCGTTCAGCGTCAGACCGGTTGGCGGAAATGCTACGGTCTTGAACTACGTCGGTCTCGTGTATTCCTGGATTGACCAGAAGAACTACAGGTTAGCGGACGTATTCTTCAATAGCGACGGCTACGTGTACGTGTTGCTCAGAACTTTCGTCGATGGGGTTGAGAAGACCTCCCCAGCTTGGCCGGGGATCAAGACGGGCGTGAGGTGGGACTTTGGAAAGGAATTGAACGTCAGTGTGACGGTTGTCGGCTCTGTCGGCAACATCTCCATAGACGGCGTAACTTTCCTGTCCACGGCACTCGATAACGTCCCCGGCAAGGTCGGGCTCCGCTACTATCGGCTCAATCAAGTTTCCTTCAGCGCCTTCTCGATTGATTATAAGCTCAGACTCCGTATGAGACCCGTGGGAGATTTCGTAGACTTTGTGCAATCAGGTGGTAGACTCGTCATCTTAAACTTCAATGGTCTCGGCTATTTCGCGAACGAACTGTTCGAAACTGGGAACTCGACGATTGCCGCGGATGAGATGGAAGGCTCGGCGACGCGATTTACTCTTCCGATGACCCTCGCTGTGCAGGAGGCCATTCCGAAGCTTCCCGAAACCAACGTTCTCAGTTGGTACACAGATTCGTCCCAACGGTCTGCATTCATCGTCAGACAGGCCTACGGGAATGGCGAGATCTTCTACGTTAATCTCCGCCCAATCGTGGACGCGATTCAAAGGACTGGGGATTTGCGTTCTTTCTACAACATCTGGGGACGTCTGCTTGATCCGATATCTCTTCCGAAGATGGACAGGGTTGTCCAGTCTATCGACGCGTATTTTAAAGAGGCTCATCTGTTAGGCAACGTAACGGTTCAAACGAATTCTGTCCTGTTTCCGCTAAGGGTGGACCTAAGGCAGCTGGCTGTCCATGCTGCGAATGGGTCCTACGTCTTCAGTAATATCACCGGGATTAGGCTTACGAACTACCCTGCCCTAACGATAGAGGCCCAGAATGTCACAACAACTACCGGGCGAGGGTTCTACGCCGTTTTGAAAGTTGATTCCGACTTCATAATCAGGCCCTCTGCCAACACGCTTGACCTGATCGTCGAGACCGACGGAGGCGAGCTTCAAGTGAATGACGCCGACATGCTCACCTTAAGACCTCGCGCATCTTTTGATATGCTAGCGCGCACCCCCGAACTGAGCGCTGAGGACGTCACCTTCATTGAGTTTTATCCATCAAGTTTCTTGCAAGAAATGACTAGAACCTACGGTCAGAACCTTCGCGTGGTTGGGATGTCGAGTTTCACGGTTTCTATTTCAGATACATATTCCGCGGTCAAAGGCATGGATCTTAGTGGCTCGTTCATTCGTGACCCGCCGGTGGTCACGTTCGATGAACTTGCGACGGTTCCGACAGCCTTCCTCTTGAGCCTAATCTTATTCCCGGCTTTCGTTGGAGCGATGCTCATAGCTACTATGAGAAGGGTGGACGGCCACGAATAGCCAAAACATATGGTCGTTGCCACCTGACTTGATCTACAGACAGTTACGCAGGGCTCAAGCCACGGTCCACTTACTGCATCCTTTGGAAACGGACGCGGTCCTAGACGTCGGGTGTGCGGAAGGGTATGTCACGGGCTTTCTTAGTCGAACTAGGATTACAGTCGGCATGGACATCGCTGTCGATTCGCTCATGCAAGCAAGAGCGAGGATCGATTCCGTTGAAGTTGAGTTTGTTGGAGCAGATGCCACCCGTTTACCTTTTCGTGACGGTGCCTTCACGAAAGCCGTTGTGCTGGAAATCCTTGAGCACTTGCCTGAGGCCAATCAGCGTATGCTTGCTCATGAGGTCGATAGGGTTCTGAAGGAGAACGCTCGTTTAGCAATCTCTGTTCCGTGGAAAGAGCGCATCACTTACACAAAGTGTGTTCACTGTGGGAATCTTACACCATTATGGGGACATCTTCATTCTATGGATGAAGAAAAGGTGGTGTCCATTTTGCCAGGCCATTTTGTCCTTCTTCGAAGCATTCACCTCCCGAATTTAGGACTTGTCTCACTTGCTTCTGTCTTCAAGCATCTTCCCTTTAAACTGTGGTTGTGCTTGAATGATATCTTGGGGCTGCTTCGCAAAGGATACGGGTCGTACTCCTATTTTCGAGATCGTCCTAGGGTTTCAAGCGCCTGCTGGGAGGTATACCTTGGATAGATGGCAAGGAAGGCGTATGTGAAGGTCGTAACATGGATTGCTCGATAGGAACCTCAATCAAGGAGAAAGAACCCATGTGAAAATATCAATAATTGTGGGTACTAGGTCACAGATAATCAAGACCGCTCCAGTAGTTGCAGAAGCTCTGAGCCAGGGTTTGGAAGTCGAGATGGACGCTATCACATCAGATGAAGGTGCGGAATACGAGGTTCTTCAATGTTTAGGGAAGGCCCTCACCCGCACAGAATACGTTGTCCAAGAGCTTTCAAGAACTGCTCCGAGAACGTGGCTTTAAATGTAGGAAGATGAAGTTTACAAGCTACTATACTTGTTGTAGAGATGCATGTAAGCGATGATGCGGGTTTTGAGTCATACTTGGAATGGGGGACGTTTATTGGAGAAGTGGAAAGCATTATTTAGCTTCGAAGTAACAAGATATGTTCTGTCAATTGAGTATAGTTTTGAGGGTGTGTAATAGCTTGTCGATGGAGAGGCTTGTTGAATCGATCCGTGACAGGAGTTTACGCTTAACCGTCTTGGGTTCTGGCTACGTTGGCTTGCCTACCGCCGTCCTATTCGCCGAAGCTGGTTTTGGTGTAGTGGCTGTTGACGTTAAACAAGAAGTCGTTGAGTTGGTTAATAGCGGTATTTCCCCCATCGAGGAGCCGGGGCTTCAAGAACGTGTCAAGCGTAATGTCCTAGCTGGCAGGCTTGAGGCCACGTTGAATTCTCAAGCCGATCTGCGTGGAACAGACGCCGTTATAATTTCGGTTCAGACGCCAATCTATAAGAGTAAGAGGCCTAACCTCTCCTTCCTCAAGAAGGCTTTAGAAGATGTTGGGAGAAATTATCATGATGGCATGCTTGTTATAATAAGTAGCACGATACCACCTGGAACGATGGCTAACTTTGTCAAGCCAAGATTGGAGGTTTTAACTGGTTTAAGGGCGGAATCCAATTTCTATCTGGCTTACGTGCCTGAAAGGATCGCTCCTGGGAGGGCTCTTCAAGAGTTCGTTGAAAGCCCGAGGCTCGTAGGAGGCATAGGCCCCAACAGTACCAGAGTCGCCTCTGAACTGTTTAAGACCGTGTGCAAGAACGTGATAGAAACGGATGCCGCTGTCGCTGAAATTGCTAAGCTTGCGGAGAACACGTTTAGGGATGTGAATATAGCTTTTGCAAACCAACTTGCCTCAATATGTGAACATTATGGTGTCGATGTGAAGAAGGTTATCGAATTGGCTAACACGCATCCAAGAGTGAGGATACATACGCCAGGGCCGGGTGTTGGAGGGCCGTGTCTGCCAAAAGATCCATATCTGTTAATCGGTGGAGTCAAATCTGGTAGACGAGATATTGTGAGAATTGCTAGGTGGGTTAATGATGGTATGCCTGATCATATAGTGGAGATGATACTTCTAGCCTTAAAGGATGCTGGTAAAGACGTTAGGAACGTTAAGGTTACTGTGTTAGGTACCGCCTATAAAGCTGACGTACACGATTCCAGGTTAAGCCCCTCAAAACCAATCATCCAGCGGCTTCTAAAGTTAGGCGCAAAGGTCGTGGCCTACGACCCCTACTGCCAAGAGTCATTTGGAGCGGAAAGAGCGGAAAACCTTCAAGAAGCAGTACAGCGTTCCGACTGCATTATAGTTGTTACGGACCATAAGCAATTCAAGAAGATAGACCTATCTAAACTGAAGGAGTACGCTGAGGAAAATCCCATAATTGTCGATGGAAGGAGAATGATAGAGCCATCAGAAGCCAAGAACGTGGGATTCAAGTATTACGGAGTGGGTTATGGTCGAGAGGGCCTAGCTTAACAGCCTGACCGCTTGGCATTGATATGATGCGCTATAAGGAGGGCGACGAAGATTATAAGGGCGCTTGGTTGAGCGCGCCGGCGATTGCCCTAGGTTCCATATACCTGACCGCTCAGAACGTCCTCTCGACCCTGATAGGCGTCTTCGGCTACGCCTTCCTGGCGAGGATGATAACGGTGGAGCAGATGGGCGCGATTGCCGGTTTAACCCTCCTGACCTCTCTCGCCCAGCTCATATCCGACTTCGGGTTGAACTCCTCCCTAGCGAAGTTCGTGTCGGAGTTAAGAGGAAGAGGGGAGGACCCTTCGGGGCACATCCTTTCCTCCCTGTCCTTCAGGATAATCACGAGCTTGGCGCTGGCTCTCCCCCTGTTCATCTTCTCGACGGACATTTCGACGACCCTGTTCAAGGCTGCAGGCTATTCGGGCGTGATCAGGCTCCTTGCCATCGACTCGGCGCTGATCTCGATAGCCCCGCTTCTGAACGCCGTCCTTTGGGGCTCAGGCAAGCTG
>Ga0123519_10007220_pt1 | contig 17279 bp, 13 predicted proteins | sample YelNatPaOPRAMG02_FD_87396 | JGI IMG/M metagenome (GOLD analysis project Ga0123519, IMG submission 87396) | Hot spring microbial communities from Yellowstone National Park - Yellowstone National Park OP-RAMG-02 (version 2) | ecosystem: Environmental > Aquatic > Thermal springs > Hot (42-90C) ... | reverse complement strand
TTTATAACAACATTAATTACTATTGCTCTTTTAACAGGAATAGATTTGGTGGATAAAAAAATTGATTGGCTTTTTAATTTTGCATTGCCTATTTGTCTATCAACAGCTTTAATTGTTTTTTTTATTTTTAAAATAATTAAATATATAAAAAGGTATTCTTTTGCAATTTTTTGTATATCATTTGGAATATGTTTAGAAGTAAGTATTATTGATTTATTTATTTCTTTACATAATGGAAAAATTATGTTATCATGGTCTCTTATTGTTAGTGCTTGTTTAAGTCCTGTCGTTTGTGTAAGTCTAATTCATTTTATTTTTTTCAGCCATTATTTTGATCTTAGAAAATATTTTCACGTTTAAAAAATAAAGAAAGGCATACAATTTTGATATCTCAAATAGAAGATAATTATTGTGAAGTAGAAGGAATTAAGATACGTTATTGGCAAAAGGGGAATAGAAGCAAAAATTTAGTTCTTATTCACGGTTTTGGTGGCTCAATAGAAGCCTGGTATAACAATATAAATTTTCTTGCTCATAATTATACTGTTTATGCCTTAGAGCTGCCTGGCCATGGCAAAAGCGACAAGCCTCAAATTACATATTCATTAAATATATTTGCAGATTTTGTTGATAAGACAATAAAAAAGTTGAATATTAATAAGTTTAATATTGCAGGATTATCTTTTGGTGGAGCCATAGTATTGAAATATGTTTTAAAATATTCAGAAAAAACAGATAAAATTATTTTAATTTCTTCTGCTGGATTAAGTCCTAAAATGGGCTTTTTATTCTCACTTACCAATATGGTTCCTTTTAGAGGTATTATAGGAATTGTTCCAAAATCAATTTTTTCTTTTTATGCAAGAAAAACAGTATATGATTCAAAATGTATTCCACAAGAAATAATAGATTTTTATTATAGTCTCATAAAAACAAAAGAATTTAGATATGTATTAAAATCTGTACAAAAAGAAAATTTTAGCTTTTGGGGACATTGTAGTAATCATTTAATAGAGATATCTAAAGAGTTGCAAAAGATAAATAATAAGACTCTAATTGTATGGGGTAAAAATGATACAATAATACCAGTTAGAAATGCTTATATAGGAAAAAAATTACTTAAAAATTCTGGTATTGTTATTTATGAAGATTGTAGACACAATCCACAATTTGAAAAAGCCCAAGAATTTAATAATGATGTCCTAAAATTTTTAGAAGAATAAAAAAATTTGCAATAAATAAAAGCATAGCTGTAATTTAATTTTAAAAATATTTTTATAGTATTATTCACAACCAATTAAAAGAAAATTATAAAACATGAAAATTATAGATTTTCACACACATATCTGGCCAGATGATATTGCTAAAAGGGCTATAGAAAAAATTACAAATACTACTCCCGGTGCAAAGGCATTTTCTGACGGAACTTTAAATGGATTAAAAAATTCTATGAATCAGGCTGGAATAAATTGCGCAGTTATTCTACCTATTGCAACAAAACCAACTCAGGTAGAAACAATAAATAACTCATGTAAAAATCTGATGTCAGATAGAATAGTACCCTTTGGGACTATTTATCCAAAAACAAAAAAGTTTCCTAAAGATATAGAATATTTAGCCAATATTGGTGTTAAAGGCATAAAGATGCATCCCGAATATCAGAATTTTTACATCCAAGAAAAAAAATATTTTCCAATTTATGAAATATTACAACATAAAGACTTAATTTTGGTTTTTCATGCAGGAAAAGACCCCGGACCATTTTTGGGAGATCATGCTTTACCAGATGCAATAAAAAAGGTTCATCAAAACTTTCCTAAATTAAAAATTGTTGCCGCTCATATGGGTGGTTGGATGTTGTGGAAACAGGTAGAAAAAGAAATAATAGACCTTCCAATATTTTTTGATACTTCTGCTACAAGACGATGGATAGGAACAGAAAGATTTTTAAGAATGATTAAAAAACACGGAACAGAAAAAATACTTTTTGGAACAGATTCTCCATGGTTTAATCAAAAAAAAGATGTAGAATGGCTATATTCGTTGAAAGTTTCTTGGGAAGATAAAGAGAAAATATTCTATAAAAATGCAAAGGAATTGCTAAAAATTAATCTTTAGAATAGTTGAATCAAAATATATCAGATAATTTTTTTATATTTATATATTCCCCAAAAATTATTTTTTAAAACTTAAAAAAATTCTTAAACAAATAAACATAATTTTAGGAGGAAAAATGAAAAAGATATTTTTGATAGTTTTGTTTTCTGGAATAGTTTTTTTTGTTTTTTCGGAAAAACCAGAGTTTAAGCCTTATGGATTTATAAAAGGCGATATGTACTATGCTATAGGTGGTGTTTCTTCTTGGGGGAAACCTTCTCTTACATGCGCAAGTATGGCAACGGGCTTAGATACAAATGCAATAAGTTTTACGGCACAGCATACAAGAATCGGGCTAACAGGAAAATCAAATGCAGGAGATGTTAGTTTTGGTGGGCTTGCCGAAGTAGATTTTTTTAGTGTTGCTGCAAATGCTAATGCAAAACCAAGGATGAGACTTGCTTATGCATGGTGTAGACCTATAAAATGGTTGGAAATAAGAGCAGGACAACAATGGGATATTTTTTCACCTTTAAATCCAACAACAAATAATACAAATGCAAATCTTTGGTATAATGGGAATTATGGTTTTAGAAGACCTCAAATGACTCTAATATCTAATTTTAGTTATATTATTGACCATATTATTCAGTTTTCGGCAGGAGAGGCAACAAGAGAAGATGAACTTTCTGTTTCACAGGATAGTTTGGGAAAGGTATCTGTTGGTTCGTGGCTGGGGCAGGATAACTTATCAAGAATTCCGCTTATTCAGGCTAGATATTCAGCAAATTATAATAAAAATTTTGAAGTAGGAGTATCTTTTGCGTATGCTACTTATGGAAAAGATAGAGGCTATAATACTATGGGCATAGGCATTGATGCAAATTTGATGTTTAATAAGTTGTTTGCTCTAAAAGCCGAATATGCCTATGGAAAGAATCTCAATAACGCAAACCTTTTTACCACAGGAGGAAATGGTAATAATTCAAAAGATGTTTTGACTAATGGATTCTGGATAGAAGCAACCTCAAAGCCTGCTACTTTTTTAAATTTGGTTTTGGGAACAGGAATAGAAAATGTTGTATCTGCAGTTAGCAATGGCAATCCAACAAATAACAGAACATTATATGCCGATTTGATTTTCCCAGTAGGAGAATATTTTTCTTTATCTTTTGAATATCAATTGTTAAATACGAAAATTATGGGACAATCAAAAGAAAATATTGCTCATTTATTTGATGTGGCAGGAAAGATTACATTTTAATTTTATAGATGTTTAAATTTTTCTTTTGCGCCATAAATTTGCCCAACGCGAACAGCTAAATTATCGTCAACAACTGTGATTTCACCTTTGGCTATCAACTTGTTGGTAATAAATACATCAACAGGTTCTCCAGCCATTTTTTGAAGTTGAACAATGCTTCCCTTTTTTAAATTAAGAAGCTCGCGAATAGTCATTTTTGTTTGACCAAGTTGAACAGAAATTGGTACCCGAACGTCTAATAACATTTTTATTGAATTTGCCATAAAAAATCTTTCCAATATTACTTATTATTATAATCGGAAGTTTTAGTAAATTCCTTTAAGAAAGTCTTTAATAAAAAAACTGGCGCCTAAAGAACTTATTATAATAAGTATAAAAATAAAAAAACAAATAATCAATGGTAAAAGTATAATTATTAATGCTTTAAAAGAACTCATATTATGCATTTTAGAAAACGCTGCTGTTAAAATATAAATAAAGAAAATAGGTGAAAGAATATTACCTATTATAGGCAATAAATTTAATAATGATGTGCTTTCTGAATAACAAACCGAAATAAAAGTAAATTTAATACTGTTTTTGGGCCTATGAGTTAAAAAGATTAAAATATGAAAATACAATGTTAAAAAAGATTGTTTTAATAAGATAAATAAAGGAAGAAAAATTAATGCAATCGCAGAATATTTCTTAAAGTCATAAATACCAAAAATATTTTGCAAAAGTATATTTATTTCGGAAGATGCGAAAAAAATAGACCATAAAAAACCCGATAAATTTCCTAATACACCAATCACTAAAGTATAAATTAAAGCAATATATGCATTGGGAGAGCGTGCTGTTTTATCAAAGAAATCGTATGGGGTAAAAAAAATCTGCTTTAACGTGAGCAAGATAGCTTTTAAAATTCCAATATTAGATATCTGTTCCCATGGATTTACATTTGAGACAAAATAGGAAAGATGTTTATTAAGATTCTCAGCCAATAAAACATTTTTGCATTGAGGACATATTTTTTCATTTAATGCAGTAACAATAAATCCACATTTTGAACATTTTATCATTTAAAATACACTCCGATATGTTATTAAAAGCATCTTTTAATTTAAAAATATATATTTTGTTCTCAAATTTTGTTTATTTTTAATATGCATTTGTTTTTTTAATTAAAATAAAAAGGAGTGTTAAAAAGTGATTGTTGTAACAGGAGGAGCGGGATTTATTGGTAGTGTTTTGGTTTGGAGGTTGAACCAGTTAGGTTATAATGAGATTTTAATAGTTGATCATTTAGGTAAAAATGATAAATGGAAAAATCTGGTATCTCTTTCATTTATAGATTATATAGATAAAGATGAATTTATTTTAAGGCTAGAAAAAGGAGAATTTGATAATAAGATTGAGGTCTTATTTCATTTGGGTGCTTGTTCTTCTACAACAGAAAAAGATGCAAGATATTTAATAGAGAATAATTACAAATATTCTGTTAGAATTGCTACATGGTGGCAATCAAATAAAAAGACTCGTTTTATTTATGCTTCATCTGCTGCAACTTATGGTAATGGTGAGAAAGGTTATTCGGACGACGAAAGAATGCTGCCTGTATTGCGACCTTTAAATATTTATGGCTATTCAAAACATCTATTTGATTTATATGCCTATAAAAAAGGCTGGCTAAAAGAAATTGTTGGACTTAAATATTTTAATGTTTTTGGACCCAACGAAAATCATAAAGGTGAAATGCGGAGTCTGATTAATAAATCTTATCCTCATTTGATTGAAAAAGGAGAAATATTACTTTTTGAATCATATAATGAGAAATATTTGCATGGAGAACAAAAACGAGATTTTATTTATGTTAAAGATGCTGTAGAAATTACTTTGTTCTTTATGGAACACAATAATATTGGAGGAATTTTTAATGTTGGGACAGGTGTTGCACGTTCATGGAACGACCTTGCAAAGGCAATGTTTGAGGCAATTGGTAGAAAACCAAATATTAAATATATACCAATGCCAGAAGATATCAGAGATAAATATCAGTATTTTACTCAGGCAGATGTAAAAAAGTTAAAGAGTGTAGGATGTAATTATTCTTGTCGTTCTTTGGAAGTGACAGTAAAAGAATATATTGCGGAATATTTATCAAAAGACGGTTTTTTATATTAATTCTAATTTAGAATAACGATTTTTCATGCTTGAATATATTACAGTAACCAAATCTCCCGATGAATTAAAAGCATTTATTATTGTTTGTGATAGTATTCTGCCAGAATACCCCGATGCAGAAGAAATTAAAACAATTCTTTTTAATAATGGAATTAAATATGGAATAGATGAAGAAGCCATCGTAAAAATGGTTAAAGAGAAAATTTGTAATGTTCCTGTAGAAGTTGCAAAAGGCATATCGCCTGTAGAAAGTACACCGGGAAGAATAGATATATTGATTGACATTTCTCTTGTAGGAAAACCAAGAATTCAAAAAGATGGCAGCGCAAACCTTAGAGATTTAAGTTATGTTGTTAATGTTAAGAAGGATACTCCAATATTAAGACTTATACCTCCTGTAAAGGGTAAAGAGGGAAAAACAGTAACAGGAAAAATTATTCCAATAAAAAATCCACCCGAGATTCATTTAATTGCAGGAACAGGAACAAGGCTGCTTGAAACAGATAAGAATATACTCGTAGCCGATACAAATGGAGCCGTAATTATATATCCTAATGGAAAGGCAGAAGTTCTTAAAAATAAGGTAATTCAGGGTAATGTTGATTATTCTACCGGGAATATTATTTTTTCTGGAAATCTTCAGATTAATGGAACTATTAGGTCGGGTTTTGATGTGGAGGCAGAAGGAAATATTACTGTAATTGGAAATATAGAAGATTCTAGGGTATCTTCTCTTTGCAATATTGAAGTATTAGGCGGAATTTTGGGCTCAGAAAATGGAAAAATAAAATGCGGTGGTAAGCTTAAATGCAGACATTTGCAAAACTTTGATGTTATAGCCAAAGAAGTTGAGGTATTAGAAGATATTGTACATTGCAATATATGGGCAGAAAATTTATTAACGGCAAAATCTGTTATTGGCGGTACTGTTTCTGCGGGTAATTTAATACAGGTTAAAACAATTGGAACAGAAGCAGAAGCCCGAACAATTATAGATTTAGGCTCTGTAAATATTCTAATTAATCAAAAGCATGAGCTATTACGTGAATTAACTAAAAATGCTCAGGAAATAGGTAATGTTAAAAATTCTATTTACCTACATGTTAGAGATAATATGGATGAGAAAGGTAACTTGTCTCAAGATAAAGAGATTTATTTAAATGAATTAAAAAAGCATTATCAAAAACTTTTTCAAAACAATATTGTATTATTAAAAGAGATAGAAAAATTAGATGAAAAACTAAAAGAATGTAAAATTCCAGTATTAAATGCATCGGTTATTTACCCTAATACAATAATTAGAGCAGGTAAAATAGAAAAAATGATCAAAGAAAAACTTACGAATGTATCTGTTACATTAGAAAATGAACAAATAATAATAAAAAGATCTTAATTTAATATTGTTTTTTTAATAAATTTGCCGATATATTTTAATATTAGTCAATAAAAGTTTTGTTTTCAATATATTAAAAGTATTATTATATTCTCTTGGAGATTAATGATTATGTTGATATCTAAAATAAATTTTAAAAAAATTGCAATGATTTTTATTGTAAATTTGATTATTATATGGGGATGTTTTACAAAAATATGCATCGCAGCCGAATCTGATGATTATATCCATTATCAACTTGGAATAAAATATAAAAGCGAAAATAAACTTGAATTGGCAATTGATGAATTTAAAAAGCTTCTTGCTGTTTACCCCGACAATTATAATGCTTATATGCAAATTGCAGAAATCAGAATGATGCAAAATCAGCCACGTATAGCAATTTATAATTTGAAAAAAGCATTAACTTATAATCCTGGGTGGTCAAAAGCTCAAAAGGCTCTTGCCGAAGCCTATGAAATGGACAGACAATATCAAAACGCAATTATTGAATATCAGAATTATCAGCAAAATTGTGACCCCGCAGAAGTTGATAGTATACAATTGAGAATTAATAATTTGATAAAAAGAATAAAAGGTGAGGACATTTCATCATCTTATTCTAAGCCAGAAGAAGAAATAAAAGAAAAAACCAAACCCAACAAAACAATAGCTATTGCAAAAGAAGTAACAAAAAGCAAAAAAGTATCAGAAAAAATTACTGCTAAATCACCTGCTCAAATGCATTTTGAAAAAGCAGTATCTTTATTTAATCAAGAAAGATATGATGAATCACTTGCAGAGCTTAAAAATGTTGTTAGTATTCAAAAAAATTTCTGGCCAGCATATTTTTATGCCGGGATAATAAGATTTAATAACGGCCAGTATGATATGGCAAAAATAAATTTTACAAAAGCTTTTTCTTATCCCGAAAAAGAAGCATTATGTCATTTTTATATGGGAAAGATTTATGGTATAGAAAAAAATTTTAAAGAAGCTATTAATCATTTGACAGTTTTTTTAACAAGACCAGCAGACCCTTCCAAAAAACAGGAGGCAATTGATTTATTAAAGCAGTATAAAGCCGCTATAAACGATAATTCTCCAATACCCGATTTAGATAGTAATAAAGAAGAAGATGCCGAAATCCAACGGGTAAAAGCTATCTCACCAGAAACAACAATGACAACAATAGAAATGAGAATAGATTCTATGTTAACAATGGTTGTTATTGATACACTTTCTGATGCGGGTCAGGCAATGCTTAATGGCTTTAGAGATTTTAATTCTGCAAAATTTGATAATGCAATAAAAGAATTTAAAAAGGTTATGATATCTTATGCGTCGGCTTCTGTTACTCCTGCCTGTATTTATAATATTGGAATATGTTACATGAAATTAAGGCTTTTTCAAAATGCAGAAAATCAATTTAATCAACTTATAGAAAGATATCCAAAACATTTTTTGGCTTCTCAGGCACAGTTTTTTAAGGCTTATTCATATTTTGAAAGAGGAGAAATATCTATTGCAGAAAAGCTTTTTAGAGAATATATTCAAAATAATCGTAACCATTCATGGAACGGAAAAGCCTACGAAAAATTAGGCGATATTTATCTTGAATTAAAGCAAACAAGTAAGGCTATAGATGCCTATAATCAGGCAGTATCTAGCTATAAAACAGAACAGGAAAAGAATTATGCTTACTATAAGCTTGGTAACAGCTACTTAGAGGCAAATAATATTCCGCGTGCAATAGAAGTATTTCAGAAAATAATAGAAATTAGCGATAAAACTGGTATAGTTACCAGAGTGCCTGATTCATATTATAGAATTGCAGATCAGCAATATAAACAAAAGAATTATAAACAGGCATTGGAAAATTATCAGAAAGTAACACGCAAATTTCCTTCTTATCAAGAAACTCCATGGGGACTTTTTCAGATAGGAAATATATATAAGAATACTAAAAATTATCAAAAGGCAATAGATAGCTATAAACTTTTAATAAAAACATATCCCGAAGATTACTGGGCAAAACAGGCAAAATGGAAAATAGAAGATGCTGTTTGGGAAAATGAATATAGTAGTGTTTTGTATTGACTAAAAAAATTAATGATATTAATACCTTTAAAAATTAAGAGTTATAGGAAGTTAATGAAATAATAAATGTATTTAAGTTAATAAAAAACCTATTCTTATTCCCCCAATAAACAATGAATTTTTTAAAGATGAAGTATTGCAATAATCCTAAATTATTTGTTAGGAATAAATTTCGTTTTTAATATATCAAGACCTTTATTCTTTTAAAAAACATACATATAAACATCATTAAATATTTACTTTAAGTTGACAAATAATAAAAAAATATTCTTTTGCATCCCGCTTTAGCGGAATACCCCTCTGCGAATGGGGAAAACTATTTGCTCCGCTTTTCGCTCCGCACTACTTCTGCCCCCTCGCAATGCTCCTCGCTGTGGAATTATTTTGGAAAGGAGAAGAGGGGAGAAAGGGGGTGCATGAGGATAGGCTTTTTTTAAAATGAAAAATTTAATAATTATTTGTTAGTAATTCTATTGAATTATTTGGGTTTAAAATTATAAAAATAAATATTTTTGAAATAATTATTATAGACACTGCTTGTTCTATTTAATACAATATTATATAATAAATTATTAATAAATTGGATAATCATAACTTTTAGGTAAATTAATGAATGAACAAAAACTTATTTCTACATTAACAACTTCATATAAAAAACAATTAACACTTTACAAAGAATTATTGGAGTTAGTTGAAAAAACACTTTCTAAGCTTGTTTTATCGCGTGGTAATGTGGTTGGCATAATAGAAAGCTTTAATAAAAAGCAATCAATTATTAATTCTATAGAAAAAGAAAGAAATGAAGTTAACGAAATTATTGATATTTGGAAGGAAAATAAAGAAAATATAAGAAAAAAGATAGATACTAAAGAACTTGACATGCTGCTTAATGAAACAGAATCGGCTATTAAAAAATTTTTAGAGTATGAGCAGCAGATTAAAAAATATTTAGAGCATATGTTAAAAAAGTAAATTTATATTATGGAAAACAAAACCAATTATCAGAGCATAATAAGTGAAGAATTAATTCGTAACCTAACAAAAGAGATAGAAGAATTTAAGATAAAATTTGAAATATTATCAGAAAAATATGAACAGGTAAGAAAAGCAGCCGAAAAAATAAATTTAGATTTAGATAAAAAAAATGAGGAGCTTAAGCAAAGTTTAAAAAAACAGGAAGAAATACAGTTATATTTAAACAGCATATTAGAAAGTATGAATAATGGAGTAATAGGCGTTAATATAATGGGAGCAATAACTCATTTTAATAAAGCAGCCTCAGAAATAACACAGTTTTCCTACGAAGAAGTAATTGGAAGACCTTATACAGAAGTATTTCCCAGAAATTCTGAGGGAGAAAAATCATTGTTGCATGTGTTAAGAACCGGTATGGGGCTTGCCAGAGATGAAAAAATAATATGGCGTAAAGACGGCAATCCAGTTCCAGTTTCATATCAAACATCTATGCTTAAAGATCCTATGGGATTTTCTATTGGAGCTGTTGAAATTTTTTACGACATTTCTCGAATTAAAGCCCTAGAAGAAGAAATGCAACATGCCAAAACTATGGCTGCTTTAGGTGAGATGGCGGCTACGGTTGCTCACGAAATAAGAAATCCTTTGAGTGCTATGGGAATGTGGCTAACTCTGTTAGATAGGGATATAGGAGAACAAAAAAAAGAAAGTAAAGTAATTCTAAATAGAATTATGGAAGGATTGTCTAGATTAAACAGAATTGTTTCTAATTTATTAATTTATTCCCGACCAATAAAGCCTCAGTTTAGAGAGATAGTTTTACAACAAATATTAGATGAAACAATTAATTTTGTAGAAATAGAAATAGAACGAGAAGGACATAAAATTCAAATTAATAAACAGTTTGAAAAAGATCCAGTTGTTGTTCTTATTGATCCAGAAAAACTTCAGCAAGTAATTATGAATCTTTCAATAAATGCAATACAATCTATGCAAAATGGAGGAATTTTAACAGTAAGCGTTGGTAAACCTAATATTTCTTCTCAATCTAATTATGGCTGTTTTTATATAAGCGATACAGGATGTGGAATTAAAAAAGAAGATTTAGATAAAATATGGGCTCCTTTTTTTACAACAAAAACAAATGGGACGGGCTTAGGATTAGCCATTGTTAAAAAGATTATAGAATCACATTCTGGAATTATTGAAATAGAAAGTGAAATTAATAAAGGAACCTGTGTAAAAGTATTTTTACCTTTAGCTAAAAAATAGTAACATAGGAAGGAATATGGGAACATATAAAATATTAATTGTGGAGGATGATGAATCTATTAGAGAAGCAATGAAAAGCGCCTTAAAAATAAAGGGCTACGATATTGATGTGGCAGAAAATGGATTAGCGGCATTAGAAATTTTTAAGCAAGGATTATACGATTTAATTATTTCCGATCATAAAATGCCGCAAATGACAGGACTGGAGCTTCTTGAAAAGATAAAAACTAGTGACCCAGAAGTATTATTTATTATTGTTACTGCCTATGGTGATATAGAAATGGCAGTAAGTGCAATGAAAAAAGGAGCATACGATTTTATACCTAAATCTCCAAATATTTTGCAAGAATTAGAATTAAGAGTAGATCAATGCCTTAAACATAGAGAACTTTTTAGAGAAAATAAAATATTAAAATCAGAATTAAACAGGCAAACCGATTTTATTGGCAGCGGGAAAAATATTGAGCAAATTAAATCACTTATTAAAACTATAGCGCCAAGCAAATCTACGGTTCTTGTGACAGGAGAATCAGGCACAGGTAAAGAACTGGTGGCAAGGTCAATACATTTTTTAAGCCCGCGAGCCAATAAACCCTTTGTGAAAGTTAATTGCGCAGCCTTACCAGAGGGACTTATAGAAAGTGAATTATTTGGACACGAAAAAGGTGCGTTTACGGGTGCTATTACTCGCAGACTGGGAAAATTTGAAATAGCATCTGGTGGAACAATTTTGCTAGACGAAATAGCAGAAATGAGCACTGGCGTTCAGGCAAAACTTTTACGTGTATTGCAAGAACGAGAGATTAATAAAGTAGGGGGAGATAGCCCTATAGAAGTTGATATTAGAATAATAGCAACAACCAATCGGGATATAGAAAAAGAAGTAAAAGAAGGTAGGTTTAGAGAAGATTTGTTTTATAGATTAAATGTTTTTCACATCTCTCTTCCTCCTCTTAGAGAAAGAAAACATGATATACCAAAACTTGTTGATTATTTTATAGAACGTTATAATAAAGAAAACGGATTTACCGTTGAAGGAGTTGAAGACGGATGTTTGGAGATTCTAAATAATTATAATTGGCCCGGTAATATAAGAGAATTAGAAAACGCAATAGAAAGAGCTGTTGTTTTAACACGAAGCGGGCTAATAAATAAAGAATGTTTTTTGGAGCTAAATAATAGGGCATTTGGAGGAGAAAAAACATTAAATTTAGAACCTGGAATGACGATTGCAGAAGCAGAAAAGAAACTTATTTTTAAAACATTAGAATCTTGTAATAATAACAGAACAAAGGCGGCAGCATTGCTGGGAATTTCAATAAGAACATTAAGGAATAAGTTAAACGAATATGGGGTATCAAAGGAATAACAAATTTTAAATTAGGAAATATATGAAAAAAATAAACACAAAATCAATAATATTTAAAACAGCAGTAATTTACATTTTTGTTACTTTTTTAAACGCTTCTATTTTTATATTAATGGTTTTTGAAAATCAATTGGATTTAATTGCACAAAATGCCATTATTAACAGTCAACTTAAGGCATCTAATTTTAAATATCGTTTAGATAATATTTTAGCCTCAAACGGAGATTTAAATAATGTTAATATTAATAAAATTTTAAGAGAAGCAACAACTCTTGGAATACATAATGTTACAATTTTTAGTGAGGCTGGAAAGGTATTTGTTAATGTTGAAAACGACCATGTAGTTCCAAAAGAAGAAGCTGGTTTAGAAGAAATGAAAAATATAAATATGGCAATCACAAAAAAAGGTTTTGAAGAAAAACTTTTTTATCATATTATAAAAAAGAAAACAAAACAAATTGATTTATTTATTCCTTTTTCCTACAGTGGTGATAAAATAGGTGTAGCAAGAATAATTTTGTATATGATAGATATAAATAAACAAATGAATTATTTGTATCGGCAATGTTTTTTAATTGCGTTTCTTATTGTTGTTTTACATATTTTGGTTGTTGTTGTTTTTTCAAAAATGATTTTTGTTCCATTAAGAAAACTTAACGAAGCAACACATTTAATATCTCAAGGAAAACTGGAAATAAGGGTTCCAATTGTTGGACAAGACGAAATTGGGCAATTGGCATCTTCTTTTAATGAAATGAGTGTGGCATTACAGCGTATGAGGGATGAGGCTCGTGGAGCAAATCCTTTAACCGGCCTACCGGGTAATTTGGCTATTGCAAAATATATAGATGATTGTTTAAATGCAGGCAGAATAATATGTGTTTTATATTGTGACCTTGATAATTTTAAGGCGTATAATGATAAATACGGCTTTACAAAAGGTGATGAAGCGATTTTGTATACAAAAGATTGTCTTATGGCTGTTGCGAAGCGAAAAGACATGAAGAATATATTTATTGGTCATGAAGGGGGAGACGATTTTGTGGTAGTATGCGATTATCAGTACTGGGAGGAATTTGCTAAATCGTTTATTACTCTTTTTGATAGAGGTATTTATCAATTTTATAATAGTGTTGATGCAAGAAATGGCTTCATTGAGTCAATTAATAGACGCGGAGAACGTCAGAGATTTCCTCTTATGAGTGTATCTGTTGCTGTGGTATCAAATAAGAATAGACCATTTAGAAGACATGCCGAAATGATTCAAGTGGCAGCAGAAGTTAAAAAATATGTAAAAAGCATAGATGGTTCTTGTTATGCTATTGATAGGCGTTCTGGTCCTGTTAGCCCTACTGCCAGTATGAACATAAATCAGATTCACCAGCAAGAAATGCAAAGGCCAAATCGTACCGTATGAAAACTTTCCTGCGATTCTTTTTGTTGTTATTATTGCTAATATTTACCTTATTTTTTAATATAGGTATTATAGATATTCGTATAGAGGAAATTAATTTTCTTTTAGGAAAAATGGCAACAATGGATGATATTTCAAATTCGCTTGGTATTATAGGTAAATATGAATTAATTAAGAAAAGAATGACACTTGGTGAAGAACATGGCGCCAATTATGAATTTGAAGCCAAGATTCAGGCCTTGATTTCGGGCGATAAATTTTTAGATGAAAAAGAACATCAAAAAAAGAAAATATATAGAGCACCTGTTCTTTTCATATTAAATTCTATAAGATTTATTCTTGGTAAAGAAGCTATAAAATTGCAAGAGGAAAATAAAATATTAAATGTAATAGAAATAGCGTATTTTTGGGAAAGAAACAGAAGATATCAGGAAGCAATAAAAATTTATGATGATGTAATCTTACAACAAAATGTACCACCAGAAATAAAAGCGGCTGTAATTCTTCATAAGGCTTTTTGCCATTCTATGTTGAGTGAATATGAAATGGCAAAAAGATTATACGAAAGAGTTATAAGCCTTTATCCAAATACAGATGCAGGAATAATTTCATGGAAACTTCTTGATTTTATAAACTCAATGGAAGAAGAAAGATCAAAAATAGAAGCAAAAAAAATATCTTATTTTGAAAAAGCCAAACAATTTTACATGTTTATGGATTACAGAAATGCAATTAAATTTTTTTCAATATTTTTACAGGAGGAGCCAGTAGAAGCTTATAAATATGAAGCCATCTTTTTTAAAGGAAGAGCTCATGAAGAATTAGGAGAAAATGATGAAGCAATAGAAGCATATAGAAAAATAATTAAAGAAGATAAATCAAAAATCTGGGCAAAACAGGCAAACCGTAGAATGCTTATGATGGGTGAATTCTATGAACAAAAAAAGCAAATTGCAGAAGAAGCAAAAAGACAGCTTGCAATGTATCAGGATCAGAATTTTATAAATAATGTGCAAAAGTATTCTGGGCTATTTTCGGAAAGTTCACTAAGAAAAGAATTAATGAAAAACGAAAAACAAAAAAAAGATTTAAAGAATAAATCAAACGATAGCCTTTTAGCCTTAATAAATAAAATTGGCAGTTTGGATCTTACAGGAGAAAAAGAAGCACAAAGAAAAGAAGAAATTGCAAGGTTGAAAGAAGAGCTTGCGGCAAAAGGAAATATTAGTGCATCAGCAGTTAAAGAACTTGAAAGGAGACGTGAACTAGAAGAAAATCCATACAGAAAGCCTTCTGTATTAAAGCAGATTATAGATGAAAATTCGGTTCAGTTAAAATACATTTATAATAGAAAACTAAGACAGGGAATAAAAATTTCTGGGAAAATTATAGTAGAGCTGACAATAAAGCCCAATGGCTCTGTTTACGATGCAAAAATCATTCGCTCTAATGTAGGAGATAGACAATTTGAAGAAGAAATAACAAAACAAATTAAACTATGGAAGTTTAAGCCTGTTCCCGAACATTTGGGAGATTTAACAGTTAATTATCCATTTGAGTTTTATGAAGAAGAATGAAAATTGAATTATTATTTAAATATTTGCTTTAATTTGACAAATAATAAAAAAAATTTATTTTGCATGGAAATTTTCCTCCAACAAAAAGATAATTTATTAATTATTAGATAAACAGAGAACCTTTTACCCAAAAAAATTATTAATCAATTTTATTGGAACTTTAAAAAAAGAAACTTCTTTTAAGAAAAATATATAAATTAAATCTAATAAGATCTAACATTATAGATAACTATTTCTATTTTTATTTTTTATTATTGAACCTTTTTAATAAAAAACACGACTTAAAAATTAAAATATAGTTTTTATAAGTTTTTTTATTATATTATAAATGGATTGGGAAAATTATAAATAATTATATTAAAAGAAGAAATGCTCGTTAAATAATGTAAATTAGACCATAAAAAAAAAGAAATATATTTTCTAAAATAAAGGGGGGGCATCCGGTGGAGAGAGGAGGTTTCCCTTATTATGGTCAAAAATCAATTATTATTTGTAAATCCTTATGTATGTGTTTTTTTGTTTGTATTGTTTTTATATCATTATTCAATTTCACAACAAGTATATCCACAAACAATTAAAGTTCCTGTAACATTTTACGATTTTCATGGCGATGGAAGTAATCCCGATTTTGAACCCGGACTTTATACATGTGGCTCAGTTGGTTGTGTTACTGGTTTTGGTCTTAAAATAAATATGGTTCAGCCTACCCTTGATGCACAAAGAAAACCAGTTTTAGGTTCATCGCCATTTTTTAGCCAAAGAGTATCAAAATGGTTTAGGCCTTGGCAGCCGGGTGATTTTACGGTCCCAACATATTCTACGAGTGGAGCATATTTAGGCGATAGAACAGTTTCTTATGATACTGCCTATAAAAACATTGTTATTCCAGATTCTTTAACATTAACTTTAGTTCCGGGAACTCAAGGTGTTTATCAATTAAGAAGCAATTCATTTTTTATGCTTGATGGAAGAGGATTCGGTGCAGATGATCCCGGTGGCCAAAATCCTCCACACAACTTTTGTTTTACAATGGAACTTCATTGGGAATTTACTTATCAAAGAGGACTTGTATTTAATTTTGAAGGTGATGATGATGTTTGGGTTTTTATTAATGGGCAATTAGTTATTGACTTGGGTGGAATTCATGGACCCGAACAGGCTACTGTAAATTTAGATAACCTACCTGGAATGGAAGTTGGTAAAAAATATAATTTTGATCTTTTTTATGCCGAACGCCATGTTGTTGGGTCGGATATCATAATAACTACAAATGTTTTTTCTCCTATGCCTGCTCAACTTATTCTTAATATGTATCCAAAAGTGGATACTTTACCAGCGGGAAGTTTTATTACATATTCTGCTATAATTAAAGATGATACTGGAGGAATCAGGCATGAATTTGATAATCAAATAAGATGGACATTATCTCCCGATAATACACCAAGCAGAATATCAACAACACAGGGAGCTATAGATACTTTTTTTGGTATTCAGGCATACACTTCATATATTATACAAGCAACATACAATGTTTCTCCTACTCTTACATTAAGAGCCTCCGACACTGTATATGTTAAGCCTGGTCCTGATTATAGGGTATGGATAGAGCCAGATGCGAATATCAATGTGAATGATCGTAGTGCGGCGAGTTTGGCGAGGTTACGCACGCCTACGCC
>Ga0123519_10007212_pt1 | contig 17291 bp, 25 predicted proteins | sample YelNatPaOPRAMG02_FD_87396 | JGI IMG/M metagenome (GOLD analysis project Ga0123519, IMG submission 87396) | Hot spring microbial communities from Yellowstone National Park - Yellowstone National Park OP-RAMG-02 (version 2) | ecosystem: Environmental > Aquatic > Thermal springs > Hot (42-90C) ... | reverse complement strand
CTTTTCTCCAGCCCCTGCATGCAATAGAAGAGGTAGGTAGAGACTTACAAGAGGAACATTAGAAATAAATTGGCTTAAAATTATACTTATAACGAGTATTAATGGAATTGAAGTCACATCTATTCCATTTATCATTTCCTGGAAGAATTTAGTCTCCCAGACACATTCCATCAGCACGAACATAGAGGCAAAGAATATAAGAGTATGCCAATCTATCTTCTTGATTATTTCAAATCTCCTTTCACTCAACAAAATGATCGGAAAAGAAGATACTAGTGCGATGCTAGTTAGAGAGATGTCTAAATTTATATCGGATGCGACGGATACGATTTTTAATATTATCATAAACAAGACCAGATAAAGGGAAAATTTTGATAAAACAGCAAGTTTTCTGTCTTTTATAGGTTCTTCTGAATGTATAATCGACCATCTGTATATATGTTCTTTGTAAAAAACAATTATAAGCAGATAAACCAGAAATAGATTTATTAGCGTTGGAATTAGCAGGTATTTAAGAAAAGTTATGAACGGATTTGCAATATTTCCATTTATCGCGATAAGAAGATTCTGAGGATTTCCTATCGGGCTGAGAACACTCCCTACTGTGACAGCAAAGCAAAGTGCAAGCAGCATTGGTTTTGCTGAAATTCTGTGTTTTCTCGAGAGTAAAAGGATTGCAGGAGTACCTACTATTGCAAGTGTATCATTCATGAGAATAGCAGAGCCAATCCCAAAAACAAATATTATTGCAAATAAAAGTGAATGAGAAGTCTTTGCTTTTTTAAAGAATTTATATGTTATGTGCGAGAGGTATCCACTTGCCTCTAAAGAATATCCAATCACAAACATTCCAAATAAAAACAACATAACATCTATATTTATTGATCTAACAGCTGACTTTATAGGAATCTGTCCAGTTATCAGCACAGTAATTGCTCCAAGAAGCATTATCTGCCATATTTCCAGTTTTATTTTTATTGTCTGCCTTAAGGTTATCAGTATAAAAACAGCTAAAAGTACGATGACTGGAAAAGGAAACATATCCATATTTTCTCAGATAAAATTTAAAAGTTCACCAATTTTAGTAATGTCGTGCTATAGACTGCAAATCCTGTATTTAAGTTTTTATTGAAATAATGATGAAATAATTTACTTAATATTATTTTTTTCAAGATTTGTGAAGGTTTGAACTTTTAGTTAATCTCTTTTTATTCACTGTGTCACTTATTATCATATATGTTTAAAAAAATTTATAACTTATTATGTGCATGACAAAAATTAAAGATAGTAAAAACAAGAAAACAAATGATAAGAATCATAATTCATTCAAAATTATCTTACTATTTGGAATAGTCAGTCTTCTTGGTGATGTTATTTATGAGGCAGCAAGAAGTATTAATGGACAATATCTTCAAACCCTTGGTGCAAGTGCAGCTATAGTTGGATTAGTAGTAGGTCTTGGTGAATTTCTAGGCCAAGGTTTGAGATTGCTTTCAGGTTATCTCTCCGACAAGACAAAGGCATATTGGATTCTAACCATCTTAGGATATGGTTTACTTATCAGCATCCCTTTGCTTGCATTGACTGGTATTTGGCAAATCGCAGCAATTCTTCTTGTTACTGAAAGAATAGGTAAAGCAATTAGAAGTCCTGCAAGAGATACATTATTATCTCAAGCAGCAAAAAATATAGGAACAGGCTGGGGATTTGCTATTCATGAATTTCTTGATCAGATCGGTGCACTTTTAGGACCTTTGCTTCTTGCAGTTATATTCTTCGGCATGGGCACAGCTACACAAACAACTGAACAATATCAGTTTGCATATTCCGTGTTATGGATACCTTACTTATTGCTCATGTTGGTTTTAATAGCAACATACTTTATTTCAAGGGATCTGATAAGTAAGGAAAACTACAGTGCAGAGAAATTAAAAATAAACAAATCAGATGAAGAGACTAAGTCAAAGGTATTCTGGTATTATACATGGTTTACGTTTTTGACCACTATTGGTTTTATCAACTTTGCTATTTTAGGTTATCACTTCAAGGCAACTAATGTACTTCCAGATTCAGAGATACCTTTGTTATATGCAGCAGCAATGATAATTGATGCAATATTTGCTTTAATTATTGGAAAACTCTATGATATGCTTAAAACAAAAAGTAAAAATGAATCCGCAGGTTTACTACTTCTCTTTGTGATTCCAATACTCACAGCTTTGATTCCTATTCTTGCATTATTACCTAATATCTGGTTTATTTTGCTTGGTGTTCTTATTTGGGGTTTAGTAATGGGTGCACATGAAACCATAATGAGGGCAGCAATAGCAGACATTACGCCTATAAGCAAAAGAGGAACTGGATATGGAATATTCACGGCTGTTTATGGATTTGCTGCATTAATTGGAGGAGCAGCTGCAGGATTCTTATATGATTATTCATTTTCAATGCTTATTGCATTTATAATAATAACACAAATTATTTCATTATTCATATTCTTTTTAATGAAAAAAGAGATAGAGAAAGATTCAAAACAGAAAGAATCTATTTTCGAAGTAAGATAATTAGGTGTAACCTTTTCACTATCTTAACTATCTTGTTTAATTTTTATATCGTTTATAATGCATGCACCCTCAAGAGCAATATTTATAAATCTAATTTAATATAATATATTACAACGATTTTTCTTAATCGTTTTCCCGGCATCGTCTCTGTGCATCTATTAGCATGAGGGACTCATGTCTTAATGCATTGCTTAATGCATTGCATTTAGGCGTGATAGGTATACTGCACTCAAAGTGCACTACCTAGGTCAATAGTATCATATAAAATTTCCATACTTCCAAATCAAGTTCACAAATATGTAAAAATGTTGATTTACCAAGTCGTCAGCACAGTGCTGACAAAATGTATCATGTTCATATAATATAGTTTGTACAAAGTGATGATAGATGGGAAAAGTTATTAAGCCAAGAGCAGGTTCTCTTGCATTCAAACCAAGAAAGAGGTCAAGAGATATTACTCCAAGGATAAGGACATGGAGATCTACAGATGTAGTGAAGCTTTTAGGTTACCCAGTCTACAAGGTTGGGATGAGACAGGCAGGAATGATTGATGATTCGCAATCCGCAACCAAGGGAATGGAACTGACAGTACCAGTTACAGTCCTGGAAGCACCAAAGATAACTGTATTCGCAGCCAGGCTATACCAGAAGACAAACACTGGCACAGTCTGTCATGGTGATGCATTGGCATTGAACCAGAAAATAATCTCTATGCTTGGAATGGCAAAGAAGAGAGATGGAAAGCAGACAAAGGATGTTAAATGGCTCGAGGACAAAATAAATTCATTCAATGACGAAGAGAAGAAGGATCTGTATATTTCTGTCCTTGCACTTACTAACACCAAGGAGGCAGGATTGCCGAAGAAGAAGCCGGATGTTGTTGAGATCGCAGTTGGAGGAAAGGACATAAAGTCACAGCTTGATTACGTTAAATCAATCCTCGGCAAGGACTTGACGCACAAGGATGTTTTCGAAGAGGGCGAGTATGTTGATGCTATAGCAGTGACAAGAGGTCATGGCTGGCAGGGTGTGATAAGGAGGCATGGCATCCACAAGCAAAGACCAAAGAACACAGGTCGTGTAAGACACCTTGGTACTCTAGGTCCTTGGCATCCAGCATATGTCATGTACACCACGCCCCAGGCAGGTCAGCATGGCTTTCACAGAAGAACACAGTACAACAACAGAATCTTACTCATGGGTGATGATCCATCCAAGGTTAATATCCCTGGTGGCTATCCACACTATGGAGAGGTAAAAACAGGTTTCATTTGTGTCAAGGGTTCAATCCCAGGTACACAAAAGAGATTTGTTTTCCTTAGAAAGGCATTAAGAAATGATTCAGTTGTGAAACCACATATAACATGGTTTTAAATGAGATTTGAATAATACAGTGATATTCAATGGGTTGATATTATGGTTAATGTAAATTTATATTCAAAGGATGGCTCCCAGTCTGGCAAAATCGAACTTCCATCTGTATTCTCTGAAGAAGTAAGAGAAGACTTAATCAGAAGAGCGGTTCTTTCAGAGGAAACAGAGTTGCTTCAACCAAAAGGAGCGTTTAAGAGAGCTGGTTTACAAACAACAGCAAGATATATAGGTAGAAAAGAAGCGTATCACTCTCTTAAGAATAGGGGTATTGCAAAGCTTCCAAGGGAATTATATCCAAAGGGAAGGATTGGAAGAGTAAGAGTGGTTCCATGGTCAGTTAAGGGTAGGAGAGCACATCCACCAAAGGTTGAAAAAATAATTGTTGAAAGAATAAACGCCAGAGAAAAGAAAAAGGCATTACTTTCAGCGATTTCAGCGACAGCAAAAAAAGAGTTTGTTGGCAAGAAGCATGTGCTTCCTAAGATAGATATTCCGATTGTATTCGATGATTCATGCTCATCTCTTTCAAAGACAAAGGATGTTGCAAAGCTATTTGAACAGCTTGAGCTTATAAAAGATGTTGAAAGGGCAAAGTCAAAGAGAAAGCCAAACAATGGAAGAAAGGGAGGAGTAAAGACACCACACTCAGTTCTTCTCGTGGTGGATAAGGAAGATAAGCTGATGAAGGCTGCAAAGAATCTTCCTGGAGTAAGTGTTGCAAAGGTGGATTCCTTGAAGGTTTCAGACCTTGCACCTGGCGGAGTCCCTGGTAGGCTTACAGTATGGACAAAGTCTGCAATATCTAGGCTTTCATCATTATGATCTTTTGAATTTATGGAAGGAATAAGGTGAAAATATGATAATATTCCCTGTTACAACCGAAAAGGCAATTAATCAGATATCAAAGAACAATACTTTAGTGTTTCAAGTCGAAAAAGACAAAACAAAACAGGATATAAAGAAATTCATAGAAGAGGAGTACAAAGTAAAGGTAGAATCTGTTAATGTATTAAATAATTTCTCAAATAAGAAGATTGCATATGTAAAGCTGAAAAAAGAGTTTTCAGCTCTTGATCTTGCATCAAAACTTAAGATATTATAATTCATATCAAATATATATTTAAGTGTATTATACTATAATACTTAAAAGTAATAAAGGTGTATTTATGGGAAAAATGCTTAACCAACAAAGAAGAGGAAAAGGAAGTCCAGCCTTTTCAGCTCCATCACATAAGTTCAATGCAAAGGTTTCATTCAGGACATATGATGAAAAAGAAAAAACAGGAGTTGTAAAGGGAAAGGTTGTAGAGTTTATTAATGATCCTGCGCACAGTGGTCTTGTCATGAATGTAAAAACAGAGGATGGAGAAATCGTTCAGCTTCTTGCACCAGAGGGAATCGCACTCGGTGATGAAGTTGAGTTCGGATCAAACGCCTCACTAAAGCTTGGTAATGTTTTACCTTTAGAAAAGATTCCAGATGGAATGTATGTTTACAATATTGAGATTGTTCCAGGAGATGGAGGAAAGATGATAAGGGCTGCAGGTACTTCAGGAACAATTATATCTCATACTGATAAAGAAGTTTATGTTGCACTTCCTTCCAAGAAGGTCAAGACATTCAATTCCAAGTGCAGGGCCCAGATTGGACTAATATCTGTTGGTGGAAGGTTGTTAAGGCCTGTTTTCAAGGCAGGAAAGAAGTACCACATGGTTGCATCTACTGCAAGATATTGGCCAAAGGTTAGAGGAGTTAAGATGTCTGCATACGACCATCCATTCGGTGGAAAGCAACATCATCCAGGTCGTTCAACAATTGTTGCGAGAAATGCACCTCCAGGAAGAAAGGTTGGTTTGCTTGCAGCAGCCTCTGTAGGAAGAGGAAAGAAGAAAAAGAAGGTATAATCATGCTTTTGTCTTTGCATGTTTGTAAGGAGTGATTGAATGGCAAGAAAATTTATATTTCGCGGAAAATCTTTGGAAGAACTTCAGGCTATGTCTCTTGATGAATTCTCAAAGCTCATTGAAGCAAGGGCAAGGAGGTATATTCAGAGAATGCCAGTGGAGTACAAGAAATTGCTGATAAAAGCACAGAAAGTTGGTGCTTCAAAGCCGATAAAAACTCATTTAAGAGAAGCTGTTATCATTCCTCAGTGGGTTGGTTTGAAATTTATGGTGCACGGTGGAAAGGAGTTCAAACAAGTTGTTATCCAGCCAGAAATGATCGGCTTTAGGCTCGGTGATTTCGTCCACACTACTGGAAGAGTAGTGCACAGTGGTCCAGGTATTGGAGCTACAAGAGGTTCAAAGGCTGTTGCACTCAAGTAATCTGTTTGTTTTGTTTATTTAAAAAGGTGTATTTATGGTTCACTACGAATATGGTTTCAACAAGAAATCCCAATTCAATGAGAAGCAGCTTGCAAAGGCGCAGCAGTATAACATCGATGCGTCATACAAGGATCTCGCTGCTGTATGCGATAATATCAGAGGACTTAATGCAGATGAAGGAGTCAAATATCTTCAGGCAGTACTTTCAGGCTTTCCAGTGGAGTATAGAAAGTGGAACAAGAAACTTGGCCACAGGAGAGAGCTTGGAGGAAAGAAGGGAAGATACCCAATAAAGGCTGCAGGTATAGTTTTATCTGTCCTTAACAATGCAATCGCAAATGCTACTTCAAAGGGACTTGACAATCTTGTAATAGTTCATGCAGCTGCAAACAAGCAGGCAATCTATCCAAGGCTTCAGTCAAAGGGAAGACAAATGAGGGCAAATTATGAGACAGCAAGAGTGGAAGTCATTCTTGCAGGAAAAGAAAACGAAGCACTTCTAGCGCAGCAAAAGAAAAAGATAGAGGAAAGAGCAAAGATGAAGGCTGAAGCCAAGGTAAAGGAGCAGGAAATCGCAAAGGCTGCTTCAGAGCAGGGCAACGAAATGCAGAAAAATATAGAGAAAGTAGTAGAAAAGAAGACAGAGGAAGTGGTTAAGGAAGTGAAGGAGGAAAAAGAAAAGAAGCAAGAAAAGCAAAAGCCAGCAAAGAAGGAGACAGAAAAGCAGAGCCAGGAAAAGAATGTGGGAAGAGAAATGCAGAAGCAGGAGAAGAAGGAGAAAGAGAATAAGAATTCAAAAAAGTGATTGTTAAATAAAATGTGATGTTTAAATTAAAAGATTATGAACATGAGATTGTTATACAATGTTGTTTATGAATTGTCTGATGTTTATAAGGAGTGATTAAATGGCAATTGAAAGAAAATTCATTGAAGATTCTGTTACAAGATATAGGATAGCTGAATTCCTAAGACAGAAACTCGAGAGAGTTGGTTTTAGCAATGTAACTATTCAAAGAACTCCGATGGTCACAAGGATAACTGTCGAGGTTGCAAACCCTGGAAAGCTTATAGGGAAGAAGGGGAAATCGATCAAATACCTCACTGAAACCATTCAGAAGGAGTTCGGTGTAAGCGATCCTCAGATCGCTGTGGTTCCTGTAGAGAGAGTAGAGCTTGAGCCAAGGCTTGTTGCATACTCAATAGCTAAGAACATCGAAGCAGGAAAGCCGTTGAGAGCATTATTGCATTCATCACTCAAAAAGATAATAGATGCAGGCGCACTCGGAGCAGAGATCGTGGTTAAAGGAAAGATCGCAGCAAAGGGTGCAAAGGCAAAGAGCATGAGGGTTTCATGGGGCTACCTGCCAAAGGCAGGCGAAGTGGTAAATCAGATAAAGAAGGCGCAATTCACAGCAAGACCGAAATACGGTGCAATCAATGTTAGAGTTTCAATCGCACCACCTACAGCAGTGTTCCCAGACAAGATCTCAAAGGTGGAAGTTCCAAACCTCATAAAATACTCAGAAGAAAAAGAAGGGATCAGTGATATAGTAGCTCAAGAAGAGCCGACTGAGAACAAGGAGACAGAAAAACAGAAGAGGGCACTACAGAGGCGATTTGGAGGAAAGAAGTAGTGTTCATTTTTGTTATTAGATTCATTGTTTAATGTTGTTTAATGTGTGATAATATGAAAGTCAAGGATATTAAAAATATGAGCACTGAAGAGATGAAGTCAAAGATTAAGGAGTTCGAGAGAGAGCTAAGTTCGGAATATAGCGTAAGATCTTCAGCAGCAGGTAAATCAAGAAATTATGGAAAGATAAGGACTTTAAAAAGATCAATAGCAAGAATGCTCACCTACATCCGAGCAAGAGAGTTAGGGATCCTTCCATCAGGCAATGGTACAAAGAAGGAATCAAAAGAGAAGACTGAGAAGAAACAGCAGAAACAACAGAATGAGGAGAAAAAGTAATAATCAAGAAAAGACAGATAGATAATCTATGTATTTGGTGTGTCAGATTACTTTAATTCATGTTAATAAATTCAATATTTAATGAGGTGAAGAAAACGGCTGAGAATATTTGCCCCACTTGTGGGAGACATAAATTGATAGGAAACATATGTTCCGGTTGTGGTTTGCCGTATGACATATGTTCATGTGTTACCTTAGAGAAAGAGACAGCACAGAAAATAACAGTTACTATAACTAAAGCAAAATTTAGGAAAATAGTCACTATAATAAAGGGTATCGATAGTAAATCGATAGATATGGTCGCAAAGCAATTAAAACAATCTCTTGCATGTGGTGGAACTGTTAAGAATAATGAAATTATACTTCAGGGTGATCACAGTCAAAAAATCAAGCAATTGCTTGTATCTTTTGGCTATCCTGAGGAGAACATATCAATAATTAAGAAGTAAATAAAGAATGATTAGAATGAAAGAAGTTATAATAGGAAAAACTGAAAGAAAAACACAAAGAAACCTTCCAAAAAATTTCAAGTACCTAATGGAATATATAGGTCTTGAAGTGGAGGTTATAGACAGCAGTTCTCCGGAAAGGATAGGAATTTCAGGTATAGTGATAGACGAGACAAAGAATACATTTAAGATAGAAAAAAAGAATGGAAAGGAGGTTGTAATTCCAAAAAAAGGAACAAAGTTCCTTTTTAAAAGAGGAAAAGAAACCTTTCTTGTGGAGGGTTCAAAGATTTTATACTCCCCTGAAGAAAGGTTAAAGAAAATAAGGTTTGAATAATATTTGAGTAATATTCATGTTAATCAATTCATGTTAATTTAATAATGGTTGATGGTATGACAGAGAGAACTGAAATATCTAAATCTAAAATAGAACCAAAGAAAGAAGAATGCGGAGATCCCAAATGCTTTATTCATGGTAATGTAAAAGTAAGGGGACAGGTGCTTACTGGAGTGGTAGTGAGCACCAAGGCTAAGAAGACAGCAATAGTAGAAAGACCTAGAATGATTTATGTGACAAAGTACAAAAGATATGCAAGGACAAAATCGAGGTATGCAGCTCACAATCCACCATGCATAAATGCAAAGGTGGGGGACACTGTGAAAATAGGAGAGTGCAGGAAATTAAGTAGAACAAAATCATGGATGATAATCGAAGTAGTTCCAAAGAAAGAATAATGGTTATATTCAGTTTATATTTAATATTCGATATTTAATTTGATATTTAATATTGATATTTAATATTCGATGTAGTTTGATGTAGGTGAAAATTATGAAAGCAATGCAATCAAAAATTCCAAAATCATTGCCATTAGGTGCAATTATTAACTGTGATGATAACAGCGGTGCAAAAGTTGTCCAAATAATCGGTATGCTCAAGGCGCCGACAAAGAGGAGAAGAAAACCGAGCGTTGGAATTGGGGATGTTGCAATAGTTTCAGTGAAGAAAGGTTCACCTCAAATGATAAAGAAGGTAGAAAAAGCTCTAATCATAAGGCAAAGAAAGCCGATAAGAAGACCTAATGGCGTAAGACTGATGTTTGAGGATAATGCGTGCGCACTCATAGATGATGCTGGTCTTCCGAAGGGAACTGAAATCAAGGGAGTTGTCGCAAGAGAGATAGTAGATAGATATCCAAAAGTGGCAGGAATCGCATGGTCCATAATCTAAAATATAAAACATTGTATAGGATTGTGATTGCAAGGATTGCATATCATTATAATTGTATTGAAATATCTTATGGAGTTTAATTAAGAAGGTGTTATTATGATAAAATCAAGAAAACCAAGAACACAGAGGAAATTCAGATATACTGCTCCTTTGCATATTAGGAAGAAGTTTGTTCACGTTCATCTAAGTAAAGAGTTGAGGACAAAGATCAAGAAGAGATCAATTCAAGCCAAGTCAGGAGATAAGGTAAGAATTATGAGAGGAAAATTCAAAGGGAAGGAAGGAAAGATTTCAAAGATAGATCTTTCTGAGTCCAAGATATTTGTAGAAGGAATAACACAAAAGAAAGCAAATGGAAAAGAAGTTCCCATTCCAATAGATCCATCAAATTTAATGATAATTGAGTTAACTGAAAGAAAATAAACTAAAGATTAAAGAGATTAAAAGAGATTGTTTTTGGTTGAATATTTAAAAGGTGTGATTTTTATGGCAAAGAAAAGTGGAACAAAACATTTGAAAAGAATTGCAATGCCAAAGTCATTTGGTTTGCAGAGAAAGGGACTTACATGGGTTATAAATCCATTGCCTGGCAGGCATTCAAAATCTAGATGTATACCATTGAATTATGCTGTGATCATGTTGGGATTTGCAAAGACATCTAATGAAGCAAAACAGATTTTGAATTCAAGGAAGGTTAAAATAGATGGAAAGGTTAGAACAGAGCAAAAGGAACCTGTTGGATTCATGGATGTAATAACCATAGGGGATAAAAGTTGGAGGGCTATTCTTGACAAAAAAGGAAGAATGACATTTGTAGAGTCAAAGAATCCTTCAGTTAAGTTATGCCAAGTTAAAAATAAGACAAAGATAAAAGGTGGAAAGATACAGCTAACCCTACATGATGGAAGAAATATATTGGATTTTGATGCAAAGATAGGTGATGTTATTCAAATCTCACTCCCAGAAGGAAAGGCATCTGGAAAGATTGAATTAAAAGAGGGAGCACTTTGCCTCTTAACAGGAGGAAAGAAAGTAGGAAATAAAATTAAGATAAAAGAAATTATCCCCTCTTCAGCAACACGTAATAGCGAGATTAAGGGTGAATTAGAAGATGGTTCTGAGGCAATCACACTTACAAAATATGCATTTCCAATAAACGATGATTTCATTTAATGTTCAATTTATTTGTTTAATTGATTATGATTAATTATTTTCCAAGAAGTGATATTATGAACATGAGGGAAGTTAAACTTGAAAAAATTACTGTTAATATTGGTGCAGGTGAATCTGGAGAAAGATTAAAGAAGGTAAAGACAATCATCGAAAGATTAACCAATAGGACAGCAATTCTCACAAAGGCAAGAAAAAGAGTGCAAGCATTTGGAATTAAAAAAGGAGACACAATTGGAGTCAAGGTTACTCTAAGAGGAAAGGCAGCAGAGGAATTTCTTGCAAAGGCATTGGATGCTGTCGATTACAAGATGAAAAAGAAATCAATAGATAAGGATGGAAACTTTGCATTTGGAGTAAAAGAATACATTGACTTTCCTGGTGCAAAGTATGATCCTAACATAGGTATAGTTGGTTTTGATGTTTGTGGCACCATGACAAGGCCTGGAAAGAGAGTTGAAAAAAGAAGAAGGCTTAAGTCAAGAATAGGGCATAATCATAAAGTTACTCCAGAGGAAACAGAGAATTTCCTCAAACAAAAGTTCAAGGTGAATTTCTATGAATAAAAAGAGTACTAGACCATTAGAAGTAAGATACAAGGGTAAAGGAATTAGGAAGTGTAAAATATGTGGTACTGCTAGAGGAATAATTAGAAAGTATAATCTTAACATATGTAGAAGATGCTTCAGAGAAATAGGTACATCAATCGGTTTTAAGAAATTCGGTTGAGTTTCCTTGAATTTCAAATTTATTCAAATCAATTTAATAACACTGAAGTTAAATCATTTCATGTTCATTAAGTTTAGATAAGGGTGTGTTTGTATGGATATACTTGCGAATGCATTAAATGTAATTCGTGTTCATAAGAATGCAGGGAAAAACGAGTGTAAGGTAGTTGCATCGAAATTCACTGGTGAAGTACTCAACATTCTCAAGAGAGAGGGGTACATTGGCGAATTCAAGGAAGTAAAGGAAGGTCCGACCAGGTACTTTATAATAAAGGGAATCGGGCCGATAAATTACTGTGGTGTTATTAAGCCCAGATTTCCTGTTAAGTACAGTGAAATAGGAAAGATAGAGGATCAATATCTCCCAAGCAAGGATTTTGGAATCATAATCATAACCACCCCAAAGGGGGTTGTGACCAATAAGGAGATTAGGTCACTTAAGATAGGAGGAAGATTGGTGGCATACGTATACTAAAGGATTTAAGCTTATACACTTATGTTGTACGCTTATGCATTAGATAGTATTAGATAGTATATGTATATATCTATATTGGCTAGGTGTGGAATATGGAAGAAACGATTGTAGAAATCCCAAATGGAGTGAATGTAGCACTTAACAAGGATTCGTTTACAGTTTCAGGCTCAAATGGAAAAGTAACATATAAATTTAAGGATGTTTCATTGTCCCTTGATTCAGGAAGAGTAAAGATTTCAGGAAAGGAAAAAGTACAAGTCAATACTACGCAAGCATTGCTGAAATCAGCGATAAAAGGAGTGACAGAGGGATACACTATGAAGCTTCAGATGGTTTATGCTCACTTTCCATTCACTTTGGAGCAAAAGGGTTCAGTGATCTACATCAAAAACTTCCTCGGTGAAAAGAAGCCGAGAGAGGCAAAGATCGTAGGAGACACAAAAATAAAGGTTGAGAAGGAGTTCATAATCTTGAGTGGACCTGATAAGCACGCCGTTGGTCAGACCGCAGCCAACCTAAAGGCCGCGACAAGGATAAAAGATAAGGATCCAAGAGTTTTCCAAGATGGAATATATGATCCACTATGATCGCAGTTCAATATGTTCCAGTTATTACCATATTCAAGCAATGTTTAAAAATGAATGATCAAAAGGTGTTATGATATGAGAAAGCATCCAAAATTTAATGTTCCAAACTCTGACAGAAAGAAAAGAGTTAAAGATAGATGGAGAAAGCCAAGAGGAATAGACAACAAGAAGAGAATAGGTAAGAAAATAATGGGGGCTTCTCCAAATGTAGGGTGGAGAAGCGCAAGAGACGATCGAGGTTTTCATCCATCAGGAGCAAAGGAGATTTTGATAAAATCAATAAAGGATCTAGAATCATTGCAGAAATCATTGCAAGACAAAGATAAGATCGCATTAAGAATTGCAGCAACAGTTGGTGCTAAGAAAAGATTAGTTATACTTAATAAAGCAAAAGAAATGGGTTTAGAGGTATTAAATCCAAATGTAGTAAATCCTAAGGAGATAGCATCTAAATAAGTATTGAGGTTAATGAATAAATAAGTATCAGGTTAACGAACTAAATCTTCATGTTAATGAACTAAATTGGTTATGAAGAAAGTAAATAAAATAGGTGAATAGTTATGTCAATTTCCTCAGTGAAAAGGATGGCTTCGCAGATAACTGGAGCAGGAATAAGTAGAATAAAGTTCGACAATTCTAGGATTGAAGAAATAGCAAAAGCAGTGACAAAGGATGATGTACGGGCGCTCATAAAGCAGAAGGCGATAATTGTTGAGAAGAAAAAAGGTGTCTCCAGAGCGATTGGAAGAATTCATGATGAAGAAAGGAGAAAAGGAAGAGCACACAGGACTGCAAGGAGAAGAGGAACCCACTCTGCAAGAGCAGGAGGTAAGAAGGAATGGATAAACAGAATTAGAGCTCAGCGAGAATTAATAAGATCCTTCAAGAAGAGAGGAATGTTTATAAGCAATAAGGCATATAGAGAAGTTTATCTTAAGATAAAGGGAGGAGTATTCCCAGACAAGGCACGTGTTCTCCTTTATCTGAATGAAAAAGGATATTTAAAAAAACCAGAGAAGGTGCAAAATCAATCATGAAATGGACGTAAATAAAAAATAATATGAAAACATATATACATAAAATATGATAAATCTATGGGTATATGAACATAATGTTTATGTTTACGATTTAGATTGAAAATTAATGGAAAGTGATGTTTATGGCAAAGGCAACTGGACCAACATATAAAGTGTCTTTTAGGAGAAGGAGAACTAATCTCACAAATTACAGAAAGAGATTAGCATTGTTAAAATCTGGAAAGCCAAGAATGGTGGTAAGAAAAACAAACAAGCAAGTTATTGTTCAGTTTGTTAATTTCACCAACGATCACGACGAGACAATTGCATCAGCAACTTCGAATGAACTTGCACAATTCAATTGGAAACCATCAACAAATCTCCCTTCTTCTTACCTTACTGCATATTTGTGCGCAAACAAGGCAAAAAAGAAGGGGGTGAAATCAGCAGTGCTTGATTCAGGATTGCACACTCCATCAAAGGGCTCGTTCCTATTTGCAGCAGCAAAGGGAGCGAGGGATGCAGGAATAGATATCCCAATAGGTGATATTGAAATTGATGAGGAAAGAATTTCAGGAAGGCATATCTCAGAATATGCATCGTCCTTATCAGGCTCAGAAGAATACAACAAAAGATTCTCAAATTACATTAAAAAAGGAATAAAACCTGAAGAAATACAAAATCTTTTTAAACAAGTAAAAGAGAAAATAAGTAAATTATAAGATAAATAATCATATATCAGCTAAAATTAAATAATGTTGATTAGTATTGTTCATATTGCTATGTGGTGAGATTTATGAAATTAAGGAAAGGTAAACAAAAAAGAGCTTCGGCTGTTGAGAAAGATGTTTTAGATTCATGGAATCCAAAAACTACACTTGGAAAGAAAGTTAAGGCTGGAGAGATAACTAACTTAAGTGATGTTCTAAAGTCAGGAAAACCAATATTAGAATCAGAGATAGTTGATTTTCTTCTTCCAAATCTTATGCAGGAGACAATTGAACTCTCATCAACCCAGCGTATGACAGACTCTGGAAGAAAGGCAAAGTACAGGGCTGTGGTAGTAGTTGGAGATGGTCAAGAATACATTGGGATCGGCCAAGGAAAGGCTGAAGAGGTAAGGCCTGCAATAGAGGCAGCAGTGAAGGATGCAAAGCTGAACATCGTGCACGTTAATCTTGGCTGTGGTTCATCTCAATGTAACTGCAAAACAAAACATTCATTACCAATTAAAGTTGTAGGCAAACATGGTGGTGTAAGAATTACACTCACCCCTGCACCTAGAGGAACAGGAATAGTTGCAAACAAGGTTGTAAAGAAAGTGATCCAGCTTGCAGGAATAAAAGATATCTGGACAAAGGCAGAGGGAAGGACAAAGAACAGGTTCAACACCTCGATGGCAGTGGTGGATGCAATAGACCAGCTGAACAAGATAAGAATGAAGCAAGAGTTCAGCTAACTCTTATTAATACGTTGTTGTAATTGTTTGATGTTTGCTGTCATGGATTATATGTTGTCATTGATTATAATATTGATTACAGTATAAACAACTTATGAAGTGGTGAATATGGTTATAGCGATCGTTCGTGTTCGTGGAGTTGCTGGTATTAAACCAGATATAAGAAAGACAATGGAGTTATTGAGGCTTAACAAGAAGCATCATTGTGTTGTTTATCCAAAGATGACTAAGCAGCTCGAAGGAATGCTCAATGTGGCAAAGGATTACATCACGTGGGGAGAGATCTCTTCAGACACTCTTAAGGAGTTGGTTGAGAAGAGAGGAAGGCTGCCGGGAGACAAGAGAGTGGAATCAAAGGAAGCAGAAAAAATCGCGTCCATGATCGAAAATGGTGAGGAAGTTCAAATAAAACCAGTATTCAGACTGCACCCTCCAAGGAAGGGATGGAAGAATATAAAGCTGAGATATCCTGAAGGGGCGCTTGGTCCAAGAGGAAAGGATATGGATGAACTGATAAAGAGAATGATATAAAAGAAATAATATACGTTCATATTTAGTGTCCATACATTTAGTATTCACAATTAGTCTTTGATTGTTCATGGTGATATTTATGGTAAGAAGAGTGAAAAGCAAATATAAAAAGTATCTTGGAAGTAGAACCTTCGGAGGAGGAAACGCAAAGAACAGAAGAGGAAAGGGAAGTAGAGGAGGAAAGGGTTACGCAGGAGCACACAAGCACAGATGGGGATGGATACTCAAACACGAGCCAGATCACTTTGGAAAGAGAGGAAAAGGATTTATCAATAAAAATGCATCTCCTAAATTAGATGTTATAAATGTAGGAGATATTGCAGATCTCGCAACTGCAGGAAAGATTGAAAAGTCTGGAAACATGTTTGTATTCAACTTCCCAGGAAAGATCCTAGGAGCAGGTTCGATTTCAGTCCCTGTCCATGTAAAGGCAGTGACAGCAACAGAATCAGCAAAGAAGAAGATTGAATCAGCAGGAGGAAAGCTTGAACTCCAGGTCCAGCCAGGAAATGAAACAGAATTAGCAGAATAATTAACAGATAATCTCTCAACATTTATGGCATCAAACAGTGTATCGATAAATATCTTTTTAACAATCAATATTGTTTAGATACAATCAACAAACAAATATTCAATGTCAAAGTTGACGAAATAGGAGGGGAATTGTTTGAAATTAAATTTCATTGAACCTATAATTCCATTTTTGCCAGAAGTTAAAAACCCTGAAAGAGCAATTCCATTGAACGAAAAAATATTCTGGACTCTCTTAGTACTCATTCTTTATTTCATCATGTACCACATAGTTCCATTCGGTGGGGAGCTGAAGGGAGGTACATTTCTTGAATTTATACAGACAGTTCTTGCAAGCAAGACTGGTACTCTCCTCACAATAGGTATAGGTCCGATCATTCTTGCATCCATATTCCTACAGTTATTTGCAGGTGCAAAGATAATAGAATTTGATCCACATGATATGGCAGACAAGAGAAGGTTTGCAGCAACACAGAAAGTGCTTGCAATTGTTCTTGCAATTGTGGAATCAGCATTGTTCGTAATACCTGGCGTTTACGTGGGTCCAGACCCTCGGTTCGGAAACTCTACGCTCATCCTAGGATTGATCATTGCGCAGATCGCATTCACCTCGATACTTTTGATCTTCTTGGATGAGCTGGTTTCAAGATACGGAATAGGGTCTGGAATCTCCCTTTTCATAGCAGCAGGAGTTTCATTGGCAGTTGTACAGGGTAGCTGGGCATTAATATTTGGAGGACATGGAGTGGATGCTGCCCAGACAGTGATTGGAAGGCTGTCTGGGGGTGGTCCGACAGCGTTTCCTGCATCACTTATTGCATTGTTGCCTATCTTTTTCATGTTTGTTATAATTGTTGCATCAGTCTATGCAGAGGGAGTG
>Ga0123519_10007208_pt1 | contig 17305 bp, 16 predicted proteins | sample YelNatPaOPRAMG02_FD_87396 | JGI IMG/M metagenome (GOLD analysis project Ga0123519, IMG submission 87396) | Hot spring microbial communities from Yellowstone National Park - Yellowstone National Park OP-RAMG-02 (version 2) | ecosystem: Environmental > Aquatic > Thermal springs > Hot (42-90C) ... | reverse complement strand
GGAGGCCGCCATTGAGCCGCTGCCAGGAGCAACCCGGCCCCCGCCAGCCACAGCAAGGGCAGCCAGCGCCAGGCGCCGATCAAGCCATCGAGCGACGTCTGCCAGATCCATGCCCCGGCTGCTCCCACCGGCAGAAGGGCGCCCACTGCCAGCCATTCCCCATGCACGCCCGCCCCGCCGCGCATGCGTTCTAGAAGCGAGTCCGCCGCTACCGCAGCCAGTACCGCGATGGCCAGGTCGGCCCATAGCAGGTAGCGCGCCGGCGCCCGGAACAGGTTGAACACCGGCACCCGCACCAATATCCGATAGGCAGGGTTCCACCGCCCCATGGTCAGCAGAAACGCCACGACGGCAACCCCCATCCAAAAGCCAACCAGCCGATCGCGGCGGCGCAGCGGAGCCATCGCAGCAAAGGCCAGCGGCAACGCCCCCAGGTAGCCGATCGTCTCCAGAGAGGTGAGAGGGTAGGGGTTGCCGCGAATGAACGGCCAAAGCATGGTCACCCACTGCAGCGGGTGGAGCGAGAAGGAGGTGAAAAAGTCCTGGTCGAGCCCGTGGCCCCTCTGCGAGAGCAGGGTCAGCTCCAGGGTGGGCGCCCACTGTGCGAGCGCCAGCGCCGCGCCTGCCACCAGTGCCCCTCCGCAGGCCACCGTTCGCCGGGCCAGCCCCCCCCAAGTGAGGCGGGCGCCGGCACCGAATGGCCCCATCGCCGCCTGCCCGACGGCCAGCATCGCAGAAAGCAGCGACACCTGCGGATGCCCCGCCAGGCCCTGCACGCCAAAAACCGTCGCCACCGCTGCCCATCGTCGCCAACCTGAGCCCAGCGTCGCCCACTGCACGGCCCACAGCAGCCACGGCAGCCAAGCGATGGATGCCAGCATGTTGAGATGATTCAGGTGCGCGGGCACCATCCCTCCCAACATGAACACGCTGCCACCCAGCACGGCGGGCCCATGCCGCAGCCCCAGAGATCGCAGGTAGACGAATGTGCCTGCTCCCGCGAGCCACAACGCGATGAGCACCGAGTAGTTGAGCGCGGCTGTCACCGGAAGAAAGCGGTAGAGCAGCAGGTTCAGGGGGTAGTAGCTACCCGTCTGCCCCTCAGCCAGCACGGGGTAGCCCGCCATCGCGTCGTCGGTCCACAGCGCAACGTGTCCGGCCTTCAGCGCCTCCGCGTAGGCGCTCCTCGCCGGGTAGCCCAGCCGATAGATGTCGCCGACGTAAAAGACCCCCTGCATCGAGGCCGCCGCCCAGTAGGTCCCCACCACAATAGCAGCCAGCCCCAAGAGACAAGCCACAGTCTCCCGCCGCCAGGTCCTCCGGCCCAGCCACCTCATGAGATCCAAAGCACCTCCTCCAACCTTGGTCTACTGCCGCCACAGCGCATACGCACCGGCGCCGCTATCCCCCTTCGCTGCGCCCGTGGCACAGAATGTGCTCAATTTGATGACCAACACGTTCTGCAGAGGCAAGCATGGCGCCACCTTCGACCCAAAAGCCACACGGCCTCACATCTTCATCCAAGCTGCCACGAGGCGCGGCCCTCCTGTGGCTGGCCCTTGCCGTGCTGATCCTGCTCTCGGTGCCTCTCTTCGCCTTGCTTGCCGACCTCCGCGCCCAGGTGGCCCAGCTTCGCAACGCCGCGGCCGGCGCGCAGGTCTCAGGCGCAGTCGCCCCTTCTTCCCAGGCACTCGCTGCTCTGCAAGCGGGCGCTGCCCGGAGCATGGCCACAGAGGACAGCCTCGAGGGAGCCGCCGACGCCAACATCGCCTGGCGGGCAGTTCTCGAGCGCGTCGTGCCCGCCCCATCCGCAGGCGTACGCATTACCTGCCTCCGTCAGCACGGCCTCGACCTGACGGTCGAAGGCGTGGCCGCCGATGACCCATCGTTCCGCGCCTACCTGGGTCGCCTGCAGGGCACGCCCCTGATCGACCTCACTACCCTCCAGGCTTCAACCAGCTCCGCCTCGGCCGGCAGCGTCGCCTTCAGCATCAACGCACGCCTCCGGAGCTTTGCACGATGAGTAGGCATGCTGCTGCAGGCGAGCGGCCCGCGTTGCTGAATGCTCTCCTCGGTGTGGCGCTCCTCGCCGCTGCCGGACTCGACATTCTGCTCCTCGCTGAGATCGGCGGGGCAGCCTGGCAGCGCGCCACCCTCGCCGAGCGCTGGCAGAACGAGCGGCTCGCCTCCCACACCGGGCAGCCCCAGGCCCTCGCCAACATGGCCACCGGCGCCGACCAGATTCTCGCCATCCTCCCCAGCGACGCCGACATCGACAGCCTGCTTGCCGGCATCCCAGCGCGTGCTGCTGCCTGGGGAGTGACAGTGACCCAGATCACCCCCCAACCCCCCGAGGCCACGCCACCATCCCAACGTTCGTTCCTGCTCCGGGCCGAAGGCGCCGAGGGCGATCTGATGAGCTTTCTGGTTGCTTTTGCCGAACCTGCGCCCACTGGCGCACACATCGACAATGTCGTGCTACAGTTTGCAGGCTCCCCTTCCACCCTGGAGATCACGCTAACCTTCACGACCCGCCAAGCGACCCCATGAGAGGAGCATCGACGACATGAAACTGACCGGAAAGAGGTTCATCATTCTACTTCTGCTGTCATTGCTCGTGGTGACCGGATTCGGCAGTGCCCTCCTGGCTCACGCTGCCCAGTCCGCAGCGCCCGGCGCCACCGGCCTCGTTTTTGCCCCCTCGCCGCTCGACGTGGCCTCGCCCGCCGGCGGCCTGCTGCCCGCCGCGTCGATCGCCAATGCGCAGGGCAGCCCCGCCCAGGTGACCGTGCTCGACTGGCAACTTCAGGATGCATGGGCAAAGGGAGACTGGAACCGCTGCATCGACGTCCTCACCGCCATTCTTTCCGTCGACGTGGCCAACGTCGAGGCGCGCAACCGCCTCTATCAGGCCAGGGTCAACGCCGGCTGGTTCCAGCTCGCCAACCAACAGTTCGAGGAGGCCCACAAGCAGTTCAGCCTGGCACTCCAGGTGCAGCCCGGCGGCCAGGAGGCACTCGAAGGCTTGCGGCTCCTCCAGCAGCTCATTGTCTGCCCGATCACGCCAACGCCCTGCCCGACCCAGTGCGCGGTGGCGGCTGCCCCCAACCCCACCTCGCCCGGCGGCGGATGCATCTACGTCGTACAGCGGGGCGACACGCTCTTCCGCCTCGCGCTGCGCTTCAACACCAGCGTGGCCGTCCTCATGAAGGCCAACAACCTGCGGACGACGACGATCCGCGTCGGGCAGAAGCTCATCATCCCCTAAGCGGCGCGCAGGTCACCCGTCGTGTAGGCCAACCTGCCGCCGCACACAGTCGCCAACACCCGGACCTCGCGGATGCCCGCCGGCGGCATGCGAAAGATGTCATCCGACAGCACCACAAGGTCGCCCACTTTGCCCACCTCCAGGCTGCCCTTGATGCTCTCCTCGCCAGCAGCGTACGCGGCACCCCACGTATAGGCGCGCACGGCTTGCTCCACCGTCAGACTCTCCTCCGGCCTCCAGCCGCCCGCGGGCGTGCCATCAGGCCGCTGCCGGGTGACCGCCGCGTGGATGCCCGCCAGCGGGTCGAGGGTTTCCACCGGGCAGTCCGACCCGAAGGCGAGTACTGTGCCCGCGCGCAGCAGGCTGCGCCAGGCATACGCCCATCGACATCGGGCACCCCAGTGTGCCTCGGCCATCTGCATGTCGGACGTTGCGTGAATGGGCTGCATCGAGGCCACCACACCCATCTGCGCCAGCCGGGGCACATCCGCCTCCGAAAGGAGCTGGACATGCTCTATGCGCGGCCGCAACCCGCGCCCCGCCCATGCCGACCACGTCTCCGAATAGACGTCAAGCACGCGCCGGTTGGCGCGGTCACCGATTGCGTGCACAGCAGGGGCAATCCCAGCCCGTGCCGCGCGCTCGATGGCCGCCCGCAGCGGCCCGCTCTCGAGCACGGCGACGCCACGGTTCGCCGCCTCACCTTCGTATGGATCGATCATGTCGGCCGTGCGTGAGCCCAGCGAGCCATCCGCGAAGAGCTTCAGGTGCCCGACGCGCAGCCATTCATCACCCAGGCCCGAACAGAGCCCGGTTTCGATCGCCGCCTCAAGAGCCTCCCTGGCCACAAGCGCATAGACCCGCAGCCCGAGCTTCCCCTCCTGCCATAGAGCGGCAAGCGCTGCCGTCTCCCGGCCACCCTCGCAATTGTGCACTCCCGTGAGCCCCAGGCGAAGGGCGCGCTCCGCGGCTGCGAGCGCAGCCCGACGCAGGGCCGCGGGTCCTGCCGGTGGGATGCACAGCGACACTGCATCGGCTGCCTGCTCGAGCAAAAGCCCCGTGGGCTCACCGGTTTCGCCATCGCGCACGATGCGCCCACCTTCGGGATCCTCTGTCGCCGCGTCAAAACCTACTTCACGAAGGGCCGCCGAGTTCACCCACATGCCGTGGCCGTCCTTCGAACCCAGCGCCACCGGGTTGGCGGGCGCCACCTCGTCCAGAGTCCAACGAGTCGGCAGGTCGCCCTGCGGCCACAGGTTGCGGTCCCACCCCCGGCCAACCACCCACTCGCCCGGAGGCAAGGCGGCAGCGTGGGCACCCACTCTCTGAGCAGCCTCCGCCGACGACCGAACACCGGTCAGGTCCACCTGCTCCAAAGACAGACCATACGACAGCAGATGCACGTGGGCATCGGTGAGCCCTGGGATCGCGCACTGCCCGCACAGGTCCAGCACGGGCGAGCCTGCCTTCACATGCGAGCGAACATCGTCCTCGCTGCCGAGCGCCACAATCCGTCCACCTGCGATGGCCACTGCGGCGACCACCGGCCGGGCCGGGTCCATGGTGTGAATCGTGCCATTGACAACGATGCAGTCCGCCCCCTCCATCCGCTCCTCGCTTTCTTTCCCCACACGCTGCGGCGGTCTTTTTGCGAGTATAGGCCCCGCACCACGGATGTGCAAGCTCTGCCCAGGAGCCCGCCCTTGCCCGCAGCCACCGAACAGCCTATACTTCGGCTGCCACGGGGTTCACCTGCTGTAGCCCGTGCTGGCCGCGACTACCCTGCGGTGAAACATTGCTGTTCTTGCCGCTGTCTAACTCCCAAAGGCTTGTGGCGTTTGGCGACATGGCGGAGGCCTCATGAGCGTCTACAACTTTATCATCCTGCTCAGCCCGAGTGTCCTCATCATCGCTGCGCTCGTCTTCGTTGCCGTGATGCGCTACATCACCTACCGTGAGCGCGTCGCCTTGCTCGAGCATGGCGCAGATCTGGACCTCATCGTGCGCAGCCAGCGGGCGGGCCGCCAGGGCAGCCGCGGCATTCTGTGGGCCGGCACAATCACCGCCACCTGCGGGATGGGTCTGCTCGCAGGGCTCTGGCTACTGGGGCCGGGCGTCTGGTTGATGGTCGGCTTCCTGCCCCTGTTCATCGGCCTTGGTATGCTCGGCATCTATTACGTCACCGCCGGGTCCAACACAGCCACCCACGCCGTTCCGCCGGCGCCTGCCGACGAGCAAGCGCCGCAGACCGACCAGCCGAGGCCCGCGTGAGCACGGGTTGCCCTCTCCTGACGGCTGTCCGCGGGTCCGACCCACCTTCGGTGTGAGCCATGCAGGAACCGTCGGCCCACTTGCTGGCGCGTTGCCGCCAGGGAGACACCCAATCCTTCGCCCAGTTGGTGGCCTCAGTGCAAGCCTATGTCTACAATCTGGCCTTCCGCTTGCTCCGAGACGAGGACGAGGCCCACGACCTGGCACAGGACGCACTGCTCAGACTCTGGCAGATGCTGCCCACCTTTCGCGGCGAATCGCGCTTTACCACCTGGCTCTATCGCCTGGTGGTGAACCTGGGTCTGAACCGTCTGGCCCACATGCGCCGGCAGCCTGCCCAGAGCCCGATCGACGAACGCCTCGCCGTGCCCGCTACCGGTCTGGCCGCGGATCCCCAGGAGGTCCACACCACCGCGGAGCTTCGCCGCCTGATCTGGCAGGAGGTCGACGCCCTGCCCGACAGATACCGTCTGGTCATCACCCTGTATTACCAGCAGGAGTGTTCCTACCAGGAGATCGCCGACATCCTACACATGCCGATCAACACCGTCAAAACCCACCTGGCCCGCGCGCGGCAAGCGTTGGCGAGCCGGCTGGCCCACATCGAGGGGGTAGAGGATGACCTGTGAACAGGTACGCTGGCTGCTGTCGCTCGACCCAACCGCCTCGGAGGTAGCTCATGATGCGGCCCTGCAAGCCCATCTCGATCGCTGCGCCGACTGCCGCGCCTTTGCTCGCGCCTTGGCCACAGTCGATGAGGCCCTCACCGCGCGCCCTCTGGCCCAGCCTCGGCCCGGCCTCACAGCCGCGGTGGTAGCCGCTGCCCAGCGCGAGCCGCATGCCAGCATCGAGCAGCCCTTCCCGCGCCCCTTCGTTATGCTGGCCGCTGCCGTCACGCTCCTCGCCCTCGTGAGTGGAGCCCTCCTCCTGCACTACTCCTCGACAGCCCTGCCCGCCGGCAGCCCCGCTGAACTCTGGCTCAACCCGTCCTGGGCGGCCGATGCCAGCGCCTGGCTCTCGGTTGAGGCAGAACACGCGGCTCAGGCCGTTCTCCCCCTCATCGTCGGCGTGGTCATCACCATCGGCGCCGCCGCTGCCGGCTTCAGAGTCTCCGAGCAACGCGAGATGCCCCAGCAACCTGGCAGGCCGAGGCGCTGACTCGAGCCGATGGCACCGTTCGTGCTCCTCCGTCTGCAGGGAGCCAGAGCGCTCTGCCCGCAGCCCTTCCTTCAGCGCGGAGGGAAGCATGAGCGATCTCGTGCAGTTGGGGCTGTATGAACTCGTATGGAATCACCCACCTCTGCCGGTGGAGCAACTCTTGGCCCGGGTCGCCAGCCCCCACGCGCGCCGCACATACCAGCAGGTGATCCGGCGCTTCTACGGTTGCATCGAGCGCGACCCCTGGCTCGTCAAACCGCCTGCAATCGACGACTATAGGGCCACTCTGCTCTGTGCCTACGCACCATCGGTCGCCGCCATCCACCTCCAGGTAATCCGCGAGCTCTACGACGAGGCGGTTGCCCAGGGCCTCCTCGCCAGCAACCCCGCCGCCAAGACGCCGCTCCCCAGACTCTCGCCAGAGCGCAGCCTCGCAGTGCCAGCCCGTCAAGTGGCCGCCGAGTATGCTGCCCGCTGCCCGGTTCACACCGAGGCAGGGCGGCGCGATCGCTCGCTCGCGCTCCTCGTCGTCCACACGACATTGACGGAGGCCGAGATCGCTGCACTGTGTGTTGGGGATTTCGTCGAGGAAGAGGGCCAGGGCGTTCTCTACGTGCGTCGGGGCCAAGGGCATCGGCCGGTGCGCATCGTGCTCCCCGCCGAGGTCCGCGCGGCCCTCGACGACTACCTCCAGGCCCGAACCGTCACCGACAAGTCACCACTCTTCGCGTCGTCACCCCGTGCCGGCCGGTGCACGCCCTGACGGGCTCATGGATATCAGAGCCGGGGTGAGCGGGTGCTTGGCACCCGCTCACCCCGGCTCTGCAGCTTCACACCCGAGACACCCGCTGAGCGCCTACCCCTCGGCCCAGCTCGGCTCGAGCCTCACTGTGGCCGCGGGAAGCATCGTTCGACTCCCCTGCAGCCACCTACAGATGAAAGAGGGTGAACCGCAGCACGAGCGGCGCGATAAGCGTCGCCACCAGCGACATGACCGTGATCAACGTGTTCAGTGACGGGCCGGCCGTATCCTTGAAAGGATCCCCCACCGTATCGCCCACCACCGCCGCCTTGTGCGCATCGGAGCCCGGGCCGCCACACTCACCACTTTCGATGTACTTCTTGGCGTTGTCCCACAGGCCACCTGCGTTGGCCATGAACAACGCAAAGATCAGCCCTGTGAAGATGCTGCCCGCGAGCAGCCCGCCCAGCGCCTCCGGCCCCAACACAAAGCCGACCAGCACCGGCGTCACCACCGCCAGGAGGCCCGGCAGGATCAACTCCTTCAACGCGCCGCCGGCAGCGATGTCGACGCAACGGGCATAGTCAGGCTTGGCCGTACCCTCGAGCAGCCCCCGGATCTCACGGAACTGGCGCCGCACCTCATTGACCATCACGAACGCATTCTTGCTCACCGACAGGATGGTCAGTGCAGAAAAGAGCGGCGGCATGATGGCACCCAGGAAGATGCCAACGATCACGCCGGGGTGCAGCAGGTCGAGCGCACTGAGGTTCACCGTCTGCGCATACGCGGCGAACAGCGCCAACACAGTGAGCCCGGCTGCCGCAATGGCAAAGCCCTTGGTGATCGCCTTGGCCGTGTTCCCCGCTGCATCGAGCCTGTCGGCCACATCGACCACTTCCTTGGCCATGCCCGCCTGCTCGGCAATCCCCTTGGCATTGTCCACAATGGGCCCGTACGCATCCGCCGAGACGACCATTCCCGTGACCGCGAGCATGCCGACCGCAGAGAGCGACACCCCATACACGCCTGGCATGCCGCAAGCTTGCGCCACATAGTACGAGGCGAGCGTCGCCAGGCAGATGCCGACCACCGAAGGAAGGATGCTGATCAGGCCGTAGGAAAAGCCGGTGAGGATGTTCAGCGCCGATCCGGTCTTCGATGCCTCCGCCGTCAACTGCACGATGCCCTGTGATTCTGAGGTAAAGGCGTCCGACGTGAAACCGATCACAACCCCCACTACCAGGCCCGCCAGCGTGGCCCAGAAGGCGCCCATATTGACGCCCATGAGCGCCACTGCCCCGTAGGCGAGCGCGGCAAAGACGACACAGGTTATGACCGTACCACTGTTCAGCGTGCGCCCGGGGTCTTTTGAGCGGTCGCCCAACTGCATGATGCCCATACCCAAGATCGAAGCCCAGATGCCTGCCGCCGAGAGCACCAGCGGCAGCACGATGTACTCCGGCCTTGCCTTGAAAAGCGCCGCTCCCAGGATCATCACCGCGACCACTGAGGCCACGTAGGAGTCAAAGATGTCGGCCCCCATCCCCGCCACATCGCCAACATTGTCGCCCACATTGTCGGCAATGACGGCCGGGTTGCGCGGGTCGTCCTCCGGAATCGACAACTCCACCTTGCCCACCAGGTCGGCGCCGATATCCGCCGTCTTGGTGTAGATGCCGCCACCAGCCTTAGCCAGCAGCGCGAGCGAGCTGGCGCCGAAACTAAAGCCCAATACCACCTCTGGCTCCCGAAAGACCGCATAGACCACGCTCATGCCGAGGAGCGCCAGCCCCACCACCGACATACCCATCACGCCGCCGCCAAAGAACGCTACCGAGAACGCCTTAGCCAGCCCCGTCTTGGCAGCCCAGGCAGTGCGCGAATTCGCCTTCAGCGCGACATTCATGCCGAAATAGCCGGCCAGCGCCGAGAAGACCGACCCGCCCACGTAGGCCAGCGCCACCTTCGGCCCGAAACCAGGCAGCACCAGCAGGATCACCCCGATCGCCACCACAACGCCACCCAACGCCCGGTACAGCCGCCGCATGTAGGCGCGCGCCCCTTCCTGGATGGCGCCGGATACCTGTTGCATGCGTGGATGCGGGTTCTCCTGCCCCACAACCCATCGGTACAGGTACACCCCGACCAGGAGAGAGAGTACACTCGACCCGGCCGCAAACCAGACCCAGTTCATTGACCCATGCCTCCCGTCAAACGCAGTGACGCAGACGCAACACAGGCTGCCCCCACCCTCGGCCAGGAGCGGCCCCGCCGCACAGGCGACGCGCGCGGAAGGGCAGCCCCGACCCAGGGCTACAAGCCAACCACACTGTTGGGGGAGGCGCATCACAGCAGAGGAAAGAGCTGTCGCGAGGCGTCTCGGGGGGCAAGTCTGCATTGCGGCATGCCAAATATCGCCAGGCTACACAATAGGCCTAACCTTCCCCCGAGTCAAATGTGCATAACCACCTGTACGCCGGAGTGCATGGTTGACGCCGGCCACCGCACAGGGTATAATCCACACCGTACGAGCCCCAGTAGCTCAGTGGACAGAGCAGCTGCCTTCTAAGCAGTCGGCCGCAGGTTCGAATCCTGCCTGGGGTACTCCCCCTCAGGCCCCAGCCGCGTGCCCCTGAGCTTCCGCACCAAGGCCTCCGGCGGCGCAAGGCACGTCCGGCCGTCGTCGATGGAATGCTCTGGGCACCCATGTCAGAAGACAACTGCCGCTTGCCGCTAAGCCCGGTTTCCACTACAATCCGCCCTGGGGCTGTGTGTATCGGCCGTCTTTGCTGAGAGGAGAGCTCCGTGGATCCCTCGCTGCGAGCTCTATTCATCACCACCCACATCCACCTGCACGCCACCATCGCCCAAGCGCTGGCCGGGGCCGGCCTGCGGCCGCTTCCGGCCCTCGCCCTGCATGAAGCAGACCTGGTCCTTCTCGACGCCTCTGTGCCCTCCGCCGAGGCGCGCCAGGCATGCGAACGCGCACATGAGGCGGGCATTCCCGTCTTGCTCTTGGCCGCCAGTGATGGCGAAGCCACGAGCGGCATCGAGGCCGGCGCCGACGAGTACGTCACCATCCCCTGCTCGCACCAAGAGCTCGGCCTCCGCGTGCGCCTGGCCCTGCGGCACGCTGCCAGGGCCCGCCCACCTCTCGCCGTCGGCGACCTCTACATCGACCCGGCTCGCCATCAGGTGACTCACTCCGGCCAGCCCGTCGCGCTCTCCGCCACCGAATTCCGTCTCCTCTCGTGCCTGGCAGCCAATGCCGGCCGTACCGTGCCCTGGCAGGTCCTGCTCAGAGAGGCCTGGCAGGTGCAAGGCTCGCAGGGAGGCCGTGAGATGGTCAAGACTGGGATCTATCGCCTGCGCCGCAAGCTTGGCCCTGCCTCTCGTCTCATCCTCACAGTCCGCTCGGCCGGCTATATGGTCGCCCGTGGCGAACCGCGCAGGGTATAGCGCGCAGCCCGTGGCACACCACCGATGGCAGTCGTGCCATGCGCTGGGCGCCGCAGGCTGGGGGGCATAGGCCACCGGCACTCGTCATTTCTGTCCTCATTCGCACACGTGGTATAATGCATATCGCAGGTCCGGGCGCCAGGCGGCGCCACGGTGGCGCCGCATTCCGATGGAGGGACTCACTATGGATTTTACCTTTTCCGAAGAGCACCTCATGGTGCAAAAGATGGTGCGCGAATTCGCCGCCAAAGAGATCGCCCCCACCGTCAAGGAGCACGACCGCGCACAAGAGTTCGACCGCTCCATCCTCCCCAAGATGGCCGCCCAAGGGCTGCTGGGCATCTGCATCCCCGTCCGCTACGGCGGCGCCGGGATGGACTACCTCTCTCTCGGCCTGGCCTGTGAGGAACTGGAGTATGTCGACACGGCCAACCGCGTCATCATGTCGGTGCATGTGGGGCTCAACAGCCTGGCGCTCCTTCAGTGGGGAACCGAGGAACAGAAAGAGAGATACCTGGTGCCCCAAGCCACAGGGCAAAAGATCGCCACCTATGGCCTCACCGAGCCCGCAGCCGGCTCCGACGCAGTCGGTATCCAGTCCACCGCCCGCCGCGAGGGAGACTATTACATCCTCAACGGCGAAAAGATGTGGATCTCCCTGGCCGACGTTGCCGATCACTTTGTTGTCTTTGCCTGGACCGACATGGAAAAGAAGCGCGCTCGCGACCATGCCGGCCTGACTGCCTTCATTGTCGAGCGCGGCTACCCCGGCCTGGAGACCGGCACCATCCACGGCAAGCTGGGCGTCCGCGCGGGCAATACCGGCTGGATCTCCTTCAAGGACGTGCCGGTGCCCGCCGAGAACGTCCTCGGCAAGGAGGGCGAGGGCTTTCACATCGCCATGTCGGCCCTTGACAACGGCCGGTACACCGTTGCCTGGGGCGCCACCGGCCTCATCCGCGCCTGCCTCGATGCCTCAGTGCGCTACGCCAAAGAGCGGCACACTTTCGGTGTGGAGATCGGCCGCCACCAACTCGTGCAGCAGATGATCGCCCTCATGCAGCTCAAGTACGACGCTGCGCGGCTCCTGTGCCTGCGCGCCGGCTGGCTGAAGAACCAGGGCGTCCGCAACACCCGTGAGACGGGGCTTGCCAAATGGTACGCCACCGTCAGCTCCTTCGAAGCTGCCGCCGACGCCGTCGAGATCCACGGTGCCTACGGCTACTCTGATGAGTACGACGTCGAGCGCTTCCTGCGCAACTCCAAGGGGGCCGTGATCTACGAGGGTTCGCGAGAGATTCAACAGCTCATCCAGGCCCAATACGCCCTCGGTTATCGCAAGGATAAGCCTTTGCGCTGCGAGTTGCCCGCATACGACCCGGAGACCTGGACGAACTGACGGCGGAACCGAGGGAACGAGCGGAATTGACGGGCTGCCGCTCCCCATCAGTCCCCCCAGTTCCTCCAGTTCCCTCCATTCCACCCCTACGAGGAGGCCGCGTATGCACGCCATTGTCTGCATCAAGCAGGTGCCCGACACCACAGAGGTCAAGATCAACCCCGAGACCAACACGCTGGTGCGAGAGGGCGTGGCCAGCATCATCAACCCCTTCGATACCTATGCCATCGAAGAGGCGCTGCGCCTCAAGGAAAAGTTCGGCGGCAAGGTGACAGTGCTCTCCATGGGCCCTGCCCAGGCCAAAGAGGCGCTGAAGGAAGCCGTGGCCATGGGCGCCGACGAGGCGGTGCTCATGAGCGACCGCGCCTTTGCCGGCTCCGACACCTGGGCCACTGCCTACACCCTGGCCTGCGCTATTCGCCGCCTCGGGGAGTTTGACGTCATTCTCTGTGGCAAGCAGGCCATCGACGGCGACACGGGCCAGGTCGGCCCGGGCATCGCCCGACAGCTCCGCATCCCCCAGCTGACCTACGTCTGTCGCATCCAGGAGATCGACCCGACAGCCCGGCACATCCGCGTCGAGCGGCTCCTCGAAGAGGGACGCGAGGTGGTTGCGTGCAGCCTGCCCGTACTGCTCACCGTCGTCAAGGATATCAACCAGCCGCGCTACCCGACCTTCATGGGCATCCGCCGGGCCACACGCATGGAAATCCCCGTCTGGGGCGCTGAGGCACTGCCCGATGCCCGGCCCGACTATCTCGGCCTCAAGGGGTCGCCCACCCAGGTCGTACGTATCTTCACCCCCCCGGCCCGTGCCGGCCAAGTGACCCTGTTCCAGGCCGAGACGCCCGCCGCTGCTGCTGCCCAGTTGGCCGCGCGCCTGCTGGCCGACAAGGTCATCTGAGCGATGACCGCCGTTCTTTCGGACAGGGCGCCATGATCCAGGCCACGGCCGGCGTTCTGGCGCCTCAGCTACGCATCATGGTCGATGCGACCCTGGGGAGGTAACGCTTTGTCCAAGCTTCTGATCTCCGCCGACCTCTGCACCGCCTGCGGTAGCTGCGTCGATGCCTGCCCCTTTGGCGCCCTGCGGCTCGAGGGGGAGGTTGCCCAGGTCACTGACCAGTGCACCTTCTGCGGCGCCTGCGTCGACGTGTGCCCCGTCGGGGCCATCTCCATCGAGCGGCCTGCAGCCGAGGGCAAGCCCGACCTATCGAGCTATCACGGCGTGTGGGTGTGGGTCGAACAGTTTCGCGGCCAGCCCTGTAGCATCTCCTGGGAGATGCTGGGGCAGGCACGGCGCCTCGCCGACCAGCTCGGCACCGCCCTGACCGCGTGCGTGCTGGGGCACGGGGTCGAGCCTATCGCCCGCCAGGCCATCGCCTTTGGCGCCGACCGTGTGTTCCTGGTCGACGACCCTACCCTGGCCGTGTACCGCACCGATCCGTACGCCGCCGTACTTGTTCGCCTCGTGCGTGAGCACCGGCCCGAGATCTTCCTGCTCGGCGCCAGCGCCCGCGGCCGCGACCTGGCCGGAGCCGTCGCCACTGACCTCCGCACCGGCCTCACTGCCGACTGCACCGGCCTGGATATCGACCCCGAAACACGCCTGCTCCGCCAGACGCGCCCCGCCTTCGGCGGCAACATCATGGCCACGATCATCTGCCCCAACTATCGCCCACAGATGGCCACCGTCCGCCACCGCGTGTTCGACGTGCCACCCTCCGACCCCGCCCGTGCGGGCCAGATCGTGCGCCTTCCCGCGGCCATGGCCGAGGCCGATATCGCCAGCCAGGTGGTCGATTTCCTGACGGAATCCGGCCAGGTAAACCTGGCTGACGCGCGCATCATCGTCAGCGGAGGCCGTGGCGTCGGTGGGCCGGCCGGGTATGCACCACTGCAGGAGCTGGCCGACGTCCTCGGAGGCGCCCTCGGAGCTTCCCGCGCCGCCGTCGACGCGGGCTGGATCCCCTATGCCCACCAAGTCGGCCAGACGGGGCGCACCGTCAAGCCGGACCTGTACATCGCATGCGGCATCTCCGGGGCCATCCAACACCTGGCAGGCATGCAGACGTCCAAGGTGATCGTCGCCATCAACAAGGATCCGGAGGCGCCGATCTTCAACGTCGCTACGTACGGCATCGTCGGCGACCTGTTCGAGATCGTGCCAGCCCTCACGGCCGAGTTCCGCAAGCGGCTGGTCCGCTGAGGAGACTGCAGGCATGCACGTGCTCTTGTGGGCCGCCCTGGGCATCCCGTGCGGCGCCATCGCCAACCACCTGGCCGACCGTCTGCCCCGACACCAAGGCCTGTGGCCAGGGCCCCACTGCCCTGCCTGCGGCGCGCCCTACCGCTGGCAGCAGTGGGTCAGCCTCTTGGGTTGGGCAGGCGGTGACCTGCGCTGCCACAAGTGCGGCGCGCAGCTCGCAGGCCGGCGCCGGCTCTTCGAAATCTGGCTGGCCCTCCTCTTTGCCGTGCTTGCCTGGCGCCACGGCTTCTCCTGGAGCCTCGTAGTGGCCTCGTTCCACGCCACCGTGCTCTCCATAGTAGCAGTCACCGACCTCGAAACCCGCATCGTGCCCAACCTGGCGATCCTGCCCGCGATGATCCTTTCGCTCAGCATCACCGCCATTGCCTGCCTGCCCTGCGCACGCAGCATGGTTCTGGGGGGCGCCTTCGGCTTCGGCCTCTTCTTTCTACTCTGGGCTCTCTACCCCAGGGGCATGGGCTTCGGCGATGTGAAGCTGGCAGGCTACGTCGGCCTGGTCGCCGGCTTTCCCAAGGTGCTGCCCTGCCTGCTCGCAGCCATCCTCGCCGGCGGCGTGACCGCCCTCGTGCTGCTCCTCACACGGCAGGTAGGGCGGCGCAGCTACATCCCCTATGCGCCGTTCCTCGCCTTTGGCGGCGCACTGGCGCTCTTCCTCTGGCCATGAGCTCTGCACAGAAAAGGAGAGGTGGCACCTTGGTCCTGCCACCTCTCCTTTTCGCGCCAGCGGCTTTTCCGGCTCAGCGCACCCACTCCAGTTGATCGCCGACAACCGTCCGCGTCGCCAGCAGCGTCCCCGCCGGCAGTTCGATCACATACTGCGCCCCCGGCGCCACCGGTCCGATGCGCCATGGCGGCACAACAGGCACCACCTTGACAACACGATGCTCGCTGTCGGCAAAGGCCACGTCGATAGGGAAGGCCATGAAGAACGTATGAATGCTGGAGCAGGGGTAGATCACCATGCCCTCACCCGCCGCCAGCTCTCGCCGCCCCATCAGTCCACGCAGCCGCGTCAGCCAGTTGTTGGCTACTTCGGCGCTATGCGCAATCTCGACCCCTCGCGTCCGGTTGCGGATTCGCACACGCTCCATGGTCAACCTCTGCCGCGAACCGCCATGGTGTAGCCAAAGATCTCGGGCTTGAGTTGCATGCCGGCCATCTGGATCTTGTCCATGAACTTGGGCCGCACCCCCGTCGGCTCCAGTTGGCCCAGCACCTTGCCGTCGCGGAAACCGGCCTCCTTGAACAGGAAGATGTCCTGCAGAAGAATCGTATCGCCCTCCATGCCCGAAACCTCGGCCACCTGCACGATCTTGCGCGAGCCATCGCGCATACGCGACACGTGGACAATGACGTTGATGGCCGACGCAATCTGCTCGCGGATAGCCCGCAACGGCAAGTCCATCCCCGCCATGAGCACCATCGTCTCCAGACGGCGAATGGTGTCGCGAGCGCTGTTCGAGTGGGCAGTTGTGAGCGAGCCATCATGGCCGGTGTTCATGGCCTGCAACATGTCGAGCGCCTCGGCACCGCGCACCTCGCCCACGACGATGCGATCGGGGCGCATGCGCAGGGCGTTGATGACCAATTGGCGGATGGTGATCTGCCCCTTCCCCTCCAGGTTGGCCGGCCGCGCCTCCAGAGTCACCACATGCTCCTGCCGGAGCTGCAGTTCCGCCGCGTCCTCGATCGTCACAATGCGCTCATCCCCGGGGATGAACGACGAGAGCACGCCCAACAGAGTCGTCTTGCCGGAACCCGTGCCGCCAGAGACCACCACGTTCAAACGTGCCACCACACAGGCCCGCATGAACTCCATGAATTCCGTCGTGCAGGTGCCCAGCCGGATCAGATCATCGATACCCAGCGGCACGCGCGCGAACTTGCGGATGGTCAGCACCGGCCCAACCAGCGATAGGGGCGGGATGATGGCGTTCACGCGAGAGCCATCGGGCAGGCGGGCATCCACCATAGGCGACGCCTCATCGATACGCCGCCCCAAGGGCGCCACAATGCGCTCAATGATCCGCATGAGATGGGCTGTGTTATCAAAAGCAAGCTCGGTCCTCTCGATCTTGCCTCGCCGTTCGACGTAGATCTTGTCGGGCCCGTTGACCATGATCTCGGTCACGCTGTCGTCGCGCAGCAGCGAGTCGAGCGGGCCATAGCCCAGGATTTCGGCCACCACCCGCTCCAGCAGCTCGTCGCGCTCCCCGCGGCCAAGGACAAGGCCCGTCTCACGCAACAGATCGCTGTAGACCTCACCGATCTTGCGGCGGATAGCCTCGGGGTCGCTGACATCTCCTGCGTTGCGCAGTTCTGCCACAACCCGGTCGCGCACCTGGGTCACGAGCTGCCGATGCACCTCCTCGCGACCACGGCTCACCGGGCTTGCCGGCCGCACCTCCGGCGTCGCCGCCTCGGCCCTCTCCGGACGCACCATTCGGATCAGCATCTTCCCCCCCCCCAATGTCAATTCCGGCCCGGCCCTCTCCTGCTGCCTACACCCATCCGGGGCTCAGCCCAAAAGATGCCTGAGCCACGACAGCAACCATGGCGCTGCCACCAGCAGGTACAAGACCAGATTGCCCGCGATCAGGATGCGCACCGCCCGCCGCCTCGGCACGCGCAAGGAACCACGCCGCTTTGGAGTGCCCGCCAGCCACGTGCCCTCGGCGGAGAGATGTAGGGCCAGCTCCCCCTGCAGCCTGGCGAGTTCCGCATCGCCCGCATAGC
>Ga0123519_10007206_pt1 | contig 17307 bp, 15 predicted proteins | sample YelNatPaOPRAMG02_FD_87396 | JGI IMG/M metagenome (GOLD analysis project Ga0123519, IMG submission 87396) | Hot spring microbial communities from Yellowstone National Park - Yellowstone National Park OP-RAMG-02 (version 2) | ecosystem: Environmental > Aquatic > Thermal springs > Hot (42-90C) ... | reverse complement strand
AACCAGAAAATAAAAAATTTTTTTTCTTTTTTGAATGAAAAATTTTTTAAAAAATTAAAACTTGCTGGCTTTTTTTCTTTTGAAAAACCAAAAGAGAAAAAGAATGAAACAAAAGAAAAGATTCTTTTTAATGAAAAACCTTCAAACGATTTTAAAGAAACAAATAAAGAAAATAAAGAAGAAAAAGAAAACGAACCCCTATCTCAAGAAAAAGATAATGTTTTAAATGAAAGCATTGAAATTATCGAAGAAAGTAAAAACGAAAACGCAGAGAATACAGAAGAGAAAACAAAAAAAGAAGAAACTTCTTGGTGTCAATATTCTTTTTCTGTTTTTCCCAAAAGAGAAGTTATTTTTAACGAAATTGCTTGGATGGGAACTGAAAAATCTTCTTTCGATGAATGGTTGGAATTAAAGAATCTTTCAGACAAAGAAATTGATTTGACAGGTTGGCAATTTCAAAATCAAAAAGGAACGATTAAGGTTGTTTTAAAAGGAAAGCTATCTCCCGATGGCCTTTATCTTTTAGAAAGGAGTTCTGATGATACTTTGCCTGATATCAAGGCAGATTTGATTTTTTCTGGGTCGATTTTAAATCAGGAAGAAGCGCTGTATCTTTTTGACAAAGATTGTAATTTACAAGATGTTGTTTTTGCTAATCCTGATTGGCCAGCTGGCGTCTCTCAAAAAGGAGAAAAAAGAACAGCTGAAAGAATGAAGGATCTTTCTTGGAGATCGAGCGCTATTTTGGGAGGCACGCCCAAAAAAGAAAATACCGAAGGTTTGGTGATTGTTTTAAAAACAGAAAAATTTCAGACTTCGGGAAATGTTGCTTCAAACGATTTCACCAAAATTTATATTTCAGAAGTAAGAATTTCACCCATCGAAGAAAGATACATTGAGATTTTCAACCCTAATGATTTTGAGGTTGATTTAACAGGATATTATTTACAGAGGAAGGTGGGCAATGGCGATTTTTCATCTTTTATTTCTTCTTCTTATTTTCAAGGAAAAAAGATCGGGCCCAAATCTTTTTTAATCATTGTTAGAAACAAAGAAAATTTTCCTCAATTTCAAGAAGGAAAAGATATTGAAAAGAGCGATTTGACCCTAAGTGGAAACAATACCTTGCAGTTGAAAAATCCGGAAAGGATAATCATTGACACTTTTTCCTGGCAAGAAATTTCAGGTCAAAATTCTTTTGGTCGCAAATGGAACGAGAAGGAAAATAATTTAATTTTAGATGAGTTAGAAGAACAGATTCCGACACCAAAAGAAAAAAACCAGAGTTTACCGCCATATGTTTCTTTGGAAATTCCTCAAAATATCAATTTTTCTCTTTCTCTTTATCAAGAAGAGAAAGAACCTTCAAAAGAGATTATTATTTCAAACAAAGGAAATACGAGCACAAACTGGTTTTTAAAAGATGAGGATGAAAATCCTCTTTTTTCTTTTTCAGTTAAAGAAGGTATTTTGGAAAAAAATTCTTTTTCAACAATAAAAGTTTCTTTTTTAACAAAGGATTTAAAACCAGATGTTTATGAAAGAGAAGTTTCTTTTTTTTATTCAAAACCAGATGGCAATCAAGAGAAAATTTCTTTAAAGTTGAAAGGAATTCTTACAAAAAACGATGTTGTTTTAAACGAGGTTTCTTGGGCTGGAACAATAACTTCTGTTGGTGATGAATGGATAGAATTAAAAAACAATACAACTTCAACAATTTCTTTAAATGGTTGGAAAATTCAGGGTTTTAAAAAAGGGGAGACAAAGCCCTCTTTAAATATTTCTCTTTCAAAAGAGATATTGTCCAGAGAATATTTTCTTTTGGAAAGAAGCGATGATAAATCTGTTTCTGACATTCTTGCAAATCAATTTTTTACGAGTTCAATTTTAAACGATGGAATGAGATTTGAATTAAGAGATAATGATGATAATCTTGTTGATTTTTTTGATTTTTCAGAAAAATGGCCAGATGGAGGTCAAAAAAACTCTCTTTCAGGAAAAAAGATTCCCATTTCTCTTGAAAGGGTTGATCCTCGATTACCTGGCGCCTTAGAAGATAACTGGAAATACAACAATCTTTTAAAAAGGAATGGCAAGGATGCAGATAAAAATGAAATTTTTGGCACACCCTTATCTGAAAATTCTGTTTTTGAGGAAAGAAAAATGACCGTGATTTCTGAGGCAAACCCCTTGGAAAAGCCATTGGAAACTTTTGGAGAAATTAAATTTTCAAAAGATTTTTCTCCTTATTTGATTTTAAAATCCCAAGTTATTCCTTCAAGCACTATCTTAATTCTTGAAAAGGGAATCGAGGTTTATTTTGGGGAAAATTCTATTTTGGAGGTTCAGGGAGTTTTAAAAACGGATTCACAAGAAATTTCAGAAGAAAAAATTGTTTTTTCTCCTTTTGCCCAAGAAAAATTTTTTACTATTTATTTTTATCAAAGCAAGGGGTCTTTTTTGGAAAATTTAAAGATTTCTCAAGGAGGTATTTTTTTAAAAGAAGATTCTTTGTTTTTACCTGCGATCGATATTCGAGAGAGCGAAGTTTCTTTTAAAAATTTGGAAATTTCAAACGCCTTTCCTTATGGTATAAGGATTTGGAACGCATCAACCTCGATTGAAAATTTAAAAATTGAAAAAACAAAAGACATTGATGATTTTAAAAGCGCTGGGGTTTTAATTTTAAAAGAAGATGAAAAAGAAAATCTTTTTTTGTCAGTTAAAAATTCATTTTTTTCTGATAATACAAGGTCTTTTTTTGTTTCGTTTCCCTTAATAGAAAATAATCAAAAAATAGCTTCCTTAAAAGAGACAATTTTTGAAAATAATGACTTTGCCATTTTTTTTGAGATTGAGAATTGTCAAAAAGCAAAAGAAGCAATAATTTTAGAGAATGTTTCTTTTTTAAACAATAAAAATAATTTTTTCGTCCCCACTGAACAAGAGTGTTGGGAATAATCTTTATGGTAAAAATTCGAATTACAATTTTTTATACGAGACCGGGGGAAAAATTAAAAAAAGAATTAATAAATTTTGAATTCATAAAAAAAAGTGGGCATCCTTGCCCACGCCTAACCCAGACATGGAGGAACGATCGAGAAACGTATAGGGACGAATGATGATATAATGTTCTGATTTTTTGAAAGTGCTTTTAAAATATCTTTATTAATAAATGATAACATAATGGTCAAGGCGAGTCAATAGGGAATCTGTTTTTTTGGTTATTTAAAATACGCAGTTGCTTTTTCAAAGATAAAAAACAATTATTTAACCATCAGATCCTTCGGGTGTTATGGGTTTTGACAATTACTTGCCAAAATTTGATTTTTAGTATAAAATAAAAAAATTAAGCGAGGTTTCTTAATTTTTTAATTTTAACAAAGAATGGATAAAAAAAAGAAAAATTTCGAGAAGGTTTTTGATAAGGAAATCGATAATATTTTCCGCTTTATTTTTTTAAAAGTTAATTCTCAACAATTGGCCGATGATTTTACTCAGGATGTTTTTTTAAAATTTTGGGAAAAGATCGAAACAGTTGAAAATCCGCGTGCCTTTTTGTACAAGGTTGCCCGAGACAAAATCACAGATTATTATCGAAAGAAAGGAAGGGAAGCGACGGTTGCTTTAAACGATCCGCTTTTAAAAGACGAAGAGATAAATTTGGAAAAAGAGATTATTAAAAATTTAGAAATGGAAGATATTCAAGATGCTTTAAAATTTTTGAAAGATGATTATCAAAATGTTATTATTTGGCATTATTTAAACGATTTGAGCATTGAAGAGATTTCTCAATTGATGGGGCGTTCTCCAGAGGCAGTTCGGGTTTTGCTTCATCGAGCATTGAACAATTTAAAAAAAACAATTAACGATTTTTACACCAAGAATAATGAAGTTTGATTTTTTCTCCAGGGAGGAAATTAACCTTATTCCTTCTTCTTGTGGGGTCTATTGCTTTGCGGGAAAAAGAAAAATTTTTTACATTGGCAAATCAAAGAATTTAAGAGAAAGAATAAAAAATCATTTTAAATCTTCCTCTTTTAAAAATTTTCATTTTTTGAAAGAAAGCGGGAAAATCGGAGTGATTCTTACTGACAACGAATGGTCGGCCTTGTTGTTGGAATCGCAACTGATTAAAAAATATCATCCTCCTTTTAATGTTGTTTGGAAAGACGATAAAAACTATTTTTTTGTTTGTATTACAAAAGAAGAATTTCCTCGCGTGTTTATAACCCATCAAAAAAAAGAAAAAAACGCTCTCCATTTTGGTCCCTTTGTTGAAGGAAAGGCGTTAAAAAAAGTTTTGTTTTCTTTGAGAAAAGTTTTTCCTTTTTATTCTCAAAAAAAACATCCGGCCCAAAAATGCGCTTGGTGCCATTTGGGATATTGTCCGGGTTCCTTTCCCGATAGAAAGGAATATCAAAAAAACATTAAATCAATCATCTCTTTTTTTCGAGGAAAGACAAGCAATATTTTAGAAAAAATGGAAAAAGAGATGTTTTCTTTTGCTAAAAAAGAGGAATTCGAGAAAGCGCAAAGAGTTAAAGAACAAATTTTTAATTTCAAAAAAATTCTTTTAAACATCCGTTTGATAAACGAAGATGATGAGGCAAAGTGGCAGAGGATTAAAGGCGACCTTCAAGAATTTTTTCGGGCGCGGTCCAATTTCAAGAGGATCGAAGCTTTTGATGTTTCCAATATTCAAGGAAAAGAAGCTGTTGGCTCCATGGTTGTTTTTGAGAAGGGAAAACCTTCTTTTAAAGATTATCGGAGGTTTAAAATTAAAGGAAAAGAAGAACCGAACGATATTTTAATGACCAAAGAAATTTTGGAAAGAAGATTTTTTCATTCAGAGTGGCCCTTCCCCGATTTGGTGATTTTGGATGGCGGGAGAGCGCATTTAAACCTGGCTCTTTTTCTAAAAAAGAAAAACCCCGCTTTTAAAAAAATCATTTTTGTTTCTTTTGCTAAGGAAAGCCAACGATTATTTTTCGAAAACAGAAAAAAATCAATCGCTATCCAAAAATTAAAACCGACGATTTCTTATTTGTTTTTTAAGATTAATAAAGAAGCCCATCGTTTTGCCCTTTCTTATCATCATAAATTAAGAAAAAAATCTCTGTGTCAAATCGTTAAACGAAGAAAATAAAATTGATTCTGGTTGAATTATGTTGATTATTGAGGTTCAACTTATTGCCTAATTCATATTTCGCTTACATTTTAGATTGATTTAAGTCCCTTGATTTTTTCTTTCTTTTTTGTAATATTCATTTGGAGTTAAGTAAAAAAAACTTAACCCAATCTGTACCTTAAAAAAAATCTGTACTTTAAAAAGGAGGTATAAAAATGGACGTTTTCAAGATTAGAGGAAGGTTTGTCTGCCCGGTGACACATAGTGGTCCCACAGACGAACCAGATTGGGAAGATGAGTGGTCGGTTAATTATTGGAGCGAGTATACAGTGACTGTTAGGGCTGGTTCCTTAGAAGAGGCAATTGCAAGGGGTGTTTTAGAGATTGAGAAAATGGGTAAAAACGATCACGGAACCACGGGGGAAGACTTTCAAAGGGTAGAAACGATGTATGTTTACGATGGTACGTATGGGAAAATAGAGCTAGGTCATATAGATGTAAGGGGGTTGGTAATAAAATTTTTGTCTCTTTTAGAAAAAGAAGAATTGTCAAGATTAATTTCTTCCATCAAAAGTGAAAAAGAGAAATGAAAGGAGGTGAAAACATGAAATACACTGCGAGATTTGTTTTTTGGTATTACGATGAATTTGATACTACCCTAGCTAATATCTATGATATTTTAGTTGAAGCCGACAGTCCTTCTGTTGCTCTTGAAATCGCTATGGAGATTCTACCGGAACTAACCAGGATGTATTCTATGCCCGACGGTACTAATTTTATCAGTTTGACAGATGAGAACGGGATAATATATGTTTCGAGTTGGTCTCAAAAAGATTACTATGGCGAACGCCTGCCGCTTTCGTCGAGCACCCAGCTGGTTATACTTCCCAAGGAAGCTCACAATAAATTGCCAAAGACATTTTGCAATACTGGTGAAACCTTTTTTGTGGTTGATAGTAAGGATAAGCTTCCTAAAATGCGTTTTCCGTTCCCGGACTGATATTTTGCTCCAGAGAAAATTCCTCTGGAGCTTTTTTATTTGTAAAAGAACAAAAAGAATTTGCCGCTAAAGCAGTAAATTTTCCAAAATTATTTTTGTTGAAAAAAAGATACAATCGTCCCAAACTTCAAAAGATAATTCAGTTAACGAAAAGTTCAATCGTTCATAAAAGAAAAATTTCTTGCCTTGGGAAGTTTTGATTTAGACCCCTGAGGTTTTTATTTTGAATTAAGAAATTGGTTAGAAGAGTTTAATCTCATCAATCCTGGATTATAAAACTCTATCGAACTTGTCCCCAATTCTCATGTCTAAAAATGTACTTTTTTAGAACAATCTCTTTACAAAAGTTTGATTTTTGATATAATTTAAAGATATGAGTAATTTTTTGATGAAATTTGTTACAAGGGTGGGCGCTTCTTTGATATTGCTTTATGTTTTGGATTTTTTTATTCCTGGGGTCAAGGTGATGATCTTTCCTGATAGCAATTTTTTAGGTTTTCCCTTAAGGGAAAAATGGCAGATTTTCTTAATTTTAGCTTTTTCCTTAGGTTTGATTAATTCATTTTTAAAACCGATTTTGGACTTTATTACTTTTCCTTTAAGATTTTTGACATTTGGATTATTTAGCTTGGTTGTTAACATGATTGTTTTAAAATTATTGGATATCGCTTTTAACGAATTTTTGATTTCCGGCCTCTGGCCCTTGTTTTTGTCAGCTGTGATTTTTGCCTTTGTCCATGGCCTTTTAGGAATAAAATGACTTTTACTTTTTTTCAAATTATTGTTGCTTTTTTTCTTATTTTAGCCATTGCCCTTCAAGGGAACACCTCTTTGTTTTTGAGAGAGAAATTTGCCCCTCAAAAAAGGGGGTTGGAAAAAAAACTTTATTGGTTAACTTGGTTTTTGGGCTTCCTCTTTATTTTTTTGTTAATTTTGCGATTGTTTTTGGCAAAGTAAAAACAAAATAAAAGAAAAAAAATGACCCTTCTGGCTTTTAAAAAAATTTTGTTTTTTTTTAATTCTCTTTCGCAAAAAGAAAAAATTATTTTTTTCGCCCTTTTTTTCATTTTTATTTTCAGCAGCCTTTTTCTTTTAAAAGTTTTTTTTGAAGAATTAACGATTAAAAAACCAAAAGAAGGTGGTATTTTAAAAGAAGGTTTTGTGGGCTTTCCTAATTTTTCTAATCCGATTTACAGCCAATTTCGAGAACCAGACGGTTATCTCGATGAATTGATTTTTCCTTCTTTGTTTGTTTATGAAAAAGGAGTTTTGAAACCCTCGATCACGGAAAAATACGAAGTTTCTCAAGACGGAAAAACAATCGATTTGGAAATTAAAAAGAATCTTTTTTGGAGCGATGGCCGTCCCTTAACTGTCGACGATATTATTTTTACGATTGAGAAAATTCAAGACCCGGAAGTGAAATCTCCCTTTTTTTCTTTGTGGATAGGAATAAAAGCAATAAAGGTTTCCGATTCGAAATTGCAATTTATTTTGAAAAACCCCTCTTTTTTCTTTCTTGAAAATTTGACATTTAAAATTTTGCCAAAACATTTTTTTGAAAAAATTTCGAGCGCTGACTTTTTTTACTCAGCCAATATTTTTTTAAGCCCCTCTTTGGGTCCTTTCAAAATTAAAAATTTTGAGTATTCCAAAGAAGGAAAGATTGTCAAGGTGGAATTAGAAAGAAACGATAAATATTTTGGACAAAAACCTTATTTAAAAAAGATATTTTTTTATTTTTATCCTTCCGAAGAAAAATTAATTTTTGCCTTTAAAAGAGGAGAGATCGACGCCTTTTCCTATCCCTTTGATATTTTGAAAGATAACAAAACGAAAAAATATACGTTTTTATTGCCGCGTTATTTTGCTGTTTTTTTCAATCTTGAAAAGGAAATTTTTTCCCAAAAGCCAGTCAGAGAAATTTTGTCTTTTGCGATTGACCGACAAGAAATTCTCCAAAAAGCATTAGATGGCAACGGAAAAGTTTATTATTCTCCTTTTTTGCCAGAATTTTTTGGATTAAAAAGCGTCAAAGAAAAATTTGATTTTCAAAAAGCAAAAGCATTGATCGAGAAGGAAGGTTTTCAAGAAAAAGACGGTGTTTTGGCAAAAAATTTTATCTTAGAAAAAGGAATGCTGTTAACAGAGGATTTAAAATTGGGATCCGTGGGAAATCAGGTGAAGGGTTTGCAATCGTGCCTTTCAGAAATTGGCTTTTTCAAAGAAGAGGCAAACGGTATCTTTGATAGAAAATTGCAGTCTGCGGTGATTTCTTTTCAAGAAAACTTTCCAGAAGAAATTTTAAAACCGTCGGGCCTTAAAAAAGGAAACGGCGTTGTCGGGCCGACAACAAGAAAAAAATTAAATGATTTATGTTTTAAAAGAGAAGAAAAAACGATCTTTTTGAAATTCACTTTGACAACCCTAAACGATCCTTTGTTGTTAAAAACCGCAGAGATTTTAAAAGAGCAATGGCAAAGGTTGGGTATTCAAGTCGAGATCGAAAAGAAAGAAAGCGATGAACTCAAGCAAATTATTTCTCAAAAGAATTACGAAGCCCTGCTTGTCGGAGAAAGCTATCGTTCATTATTGGATCCCTATCCGTTTTGGCACTCTTCTCAAAAAGAAGAGGTGGGTCTTAATCTTTCTAATTTTGAAAAAAAAGAAGTCGATCTTTTAATCGAAGAGATTCGTAATAGCAATCAAGAGGAAAAAATAAAAGAAAAATTGAACCAGATTCAAGAAATTATTTTGCAAGAAAAGCCCCTGATCGTTCTTTTTAGTCCTTATTATTTTTATTTTTCCAGAATAGATTTAAAAGGAATAAAAGAGGACAATATGGTTTTTCCCTTTGAGCGAATGGGAGATTCGCCGTTTTATTATTTGAAAGAAAAAAGAGTTTTTAGCCCCGAAAGAATAAAAGAGATAAAAGAAAATCTTTTGTTTTTGTTAAAGAATTTTGCTGTTGAAAAAAAATAAAATAATGGTAAAATATTCTCTAATTAAAAATTGTTTTTATGGATGTTAAAAAAATAATTATTCCGATTGCCGGTTTAGCGACAAGATTTTTACCCCTATCTAAGAGTTTGCCCAAAGAATTGTGGCCCTTGATCGACAAACCCGTTTTGATGTACATTTTGGAAGAGGCGGTGGGTTCGGGGATCAAAGAAGTTATTTTTATTTCCACTCCCCAGAAAAAAGAACTCTGGGACCATTTTAGAAAGAAAAATAAATTTTTAAAACAAATTTTGAGCCAGAGAGGAAAGGAAGATATTTTAAAAGAATTGGAAATGTTTGAAAGCTTTTTATCAAGAATAAAATTTTCAGAAGTTTTTCAAGGTTTTCCTTTGGGAGATGGCCACGCGATTTTACAAGCGCAAAAAAAGATAAAGAATGAAGGTGTTGCCATTGCTTTTGGCGACGATGTTTATTTAGCAAAACCTCCAGCAATTTTACAATTGATTAGGGTTTTTAAGAAATATCAACGGCCGGTCGTCGGTCTTTACAGGGTTCCCTGGAAGAATGTTCCTTTTTATGGTTCCATCGAGGGAAAGAAAATCGGGGAGAGGACTTATTTGATAAAGAAAATCGTTGAAAAACCCAAAATTGAAGAGGCACCTTCCAATCTTGTTTCTTCGGGAAGGCATGTGATTTCACCCGAGGTTTTTCTTTATTTAAAAAAGGCAAAACCGAATAAAAAAGGAGAGATTATTTTAGCCGAAGTATTGCAACAAATGATCGAAGATGGCAGAGAAATCATTGGTTGTGAAATTAGGGGTAAATGGCTAGAATGTGGGAATAAGTTAAATTATTTAAAATCCCAAATTTATCTTTCCTTAAAAGATCCGCGATTCAAAAAAGATTTAAGGGAATTTGTGAAAAAAATTTTAAAATAATTTATTTTTCGCGGGCATGACGGAATTGGCAGACGTCCATGATTCAGAATCATGGGGGCTAAAACCCGTGGAGGTTCAAATCCTCCTGCCCGCATAATAAAATGACAGAAAAAAATAATTATTTAAAAATTGTTTTTTTAGGAGGCCTGGGAGAAGTGGGAATGAATATGATGGCTTTAGAGTGGAAAGATAAAATCTTAATTATTGATGCGGGGTTAAAGATGCCCGAAGAAGATATGCCAGGTATTGATTATATCATTCCCAACGTTGAATATTTAAAGGGCAAAAAAGAGAATATTTTGGGTTTTGTTTTTACTCATGGCCATTACGATCATATCGGCGCCTTGCCCTATCTTTTGCCCTCTTTGTGGCATCCAAAGATAAAATTTTTTGCTTCTTCTTTGACAAGAGGAATTATTTTGAAAAGACACGAAGAATTTAAGGATTTGCCTCGGATCTTTGTCAAAGAGATTCAAGACAAAGAGAGAATTAAAATTGGTCCCTTTTTTGTTGAATTTTTTAAACAAAACCACAACATTCCGGATAATATGGGTCTTTTTATCGAAACGCCCGTTGGCAATCTTTTGCACAATTCTGATTTTAAATTTGATTCAGATCCTATTTATGATCAACCGACAGATTTTGCAAGGTTAGAAGAATTAGGAAAGCGGGGCGTTTTGCTTTTAATGTCTGATTCAACTGATGCTGAAGAAGAGGGTCATTCCCTTTCCGAAAGAGAAATAATGGAAAATTTGGAAAAAGTCTTTCAGATGGCTCAGGGTCGAATTTTTGCAGCAACTTTCGCTTCTTTGATTAATCGTATTCAACAGATTATCACTCTTTCGGAAAGATACAAGAGAAAGGTTTTGATCGAGGGTCATACGATGAAAATGAATGTTCAAATGGCTAAATTTTTGGGTTATTTAAAGATAAAAAGAAATACTTTAATTTCTGCCAAGGATTTAGAAACGCTGCCAGATTCGAAGATTACGATTTTATGCACTGGTTCCCAAGGTGAGGCCGAGGCTGTATTAATGCGAGTCGTCCACAAACAGCATCGTTATTTGAAAATTAAAAAAGGCGACACGATTATTTTTTCTTCTTCGGTGATCCCCGGAAACGAGAGGACGATCCAGAATATGAAAGATGGTTTTTTAAGACAAGGAGCTGAGGTTTTTCATTACAAAATGATGGATATTCATGCCGGCGGACATGCAAAAAAAGAAGAATTAAAAAAAATGATCGAGATAATGAAACCGAAATTTTTCTTGCCGATACACGGTCAATTTTCTATGTTAGTGGGTCATAAAAAAATTGCGCTTTCTCTGGGAATAAAAGAAGAAAACGCTATTCTAGCCGAAAATGGCGACATCCTTTATTTAAAAGAAGACCAATTTTTTCTCGAAAAAGGAGAGACACCTTCAAATTATGTGATGGTCGATGGTTTGGGGGTGGGCGATGTTGGAGAAGTTGTTTTGAGGGATCGCAAGGTTTTATCTCAAGATGGAATTTTTGTTGTCATTGCCGTTATCGACAAACAAACAGGAGCGGTAAAAACTTCGCCCGACATCATTTCGCGCGGTTTTGTTTATTTAAGGGAATCAAAAGAGTTGTTAAAAGAAGTAAGAAAAAAGGTGATTTCTATTATTCATCGAGCAACGCTCTCGGGAAAAGTTGTTAATTTTACCTATTTGAAAGCAGAAATTAGAAATCAATTGGGCGAATTTTTGTTCCAAAAAACAAAAAGAAGGCCCGTGATTTTACCCGTTTTAATTGAGGTTTAGTTTTTTAAAGAATTAAAAGTCATTTTTCATAAACAAGAAAAATTTTAGACGATTATCACCTTGACAAAGAAAAATTTTTTGCTATAAAAAAAAATAGATCTTTCTCAAAAGCATAATGGACCAAAGGAAATAATGTTGGACCAAGATAACAAGGATGAATTTTGGGTTGAAACAAAAGGAATTCAAGCGACCATCTTTTTAAAAAGAAAGGAGAAAAAATGATAAAAGAAAGAATTTATGACGAGAGAGGAAATTTTGTTGGGGTTATAGTAGAAACTGGTGCGGTTTATAATGCAAATGGAGAGTATGTAGGGTGGATAAATCCTGTAACAGGTGGTGTTTTTAATAGTAAGGGAGAATTTAAGGGGGGAAAATTTGGAGATTCCTATTATAGTATAAACACGGGCTTCATAGGAACAAATCGCGCGGCAGCAATTCGCGAATTACTAGGTTTAAAAACTGACAACGAATCCTTTATCTAATAATCTAAACCGATTTCCTTAGTCCAGAGGGCAAGCGAAATCGTGGCTTGCGTTTTAACGCAAGCCTTTTTTTAATGATAGATTCACAAAAAAGAATTTTTACAAAAAAAACACCCTGCTTTTTAGGCAGGGTTATGGAGCGCTGTTTAAAGGACTACTTACGCTTGGGTGCCAGAATTACCGTGGTTTTTTCTGTTATTCTGGCCCTCTTCCAGCTTCTTGATACTCTCCTCGAGGAACTCCAAAAGTTCCTCTAACGATTTAAACTCAGCAAAAAGGCGATTGCCGCCTTTTTGCTCCCAGAGCTCTCTTCTTTTCTTTTCCAACGCGGGGTTGAACACCGCGCGCGGAACGAATTTTCCGCCAGTGGCTTTTTTCATTGCCTCAAAAGCAGCAATGCTAACCTCGTCTTGAAGAGCTCGAAACTCTTCTTTTTTCTGTTCGAGCTCTCTTTTGACCTTCTCAAAAAGCCCCTTAGCGCGGACGAGAGCCCATTGGGCCAAATAAAGGATTATGCCTTGACCCAATCCTTGAGATGCCTCCTCGACATAGGCCCGGTAACACCCGGGGCAAACCAGATGATTTTCTCTTTTCTGGTTAGCCCGACCACAACTAAGACAGTACAAGCCCATAATTTTCTCCTTTCTGAAATGAAGGTACTTGGACCAGATCCACAGGAACAGCACTCCATATCAATAGGATAAACAAAAAAACAAAAATTGTCAATAGTTATATTTTATTGAAAAATTAACACCTATTAAAAGGGGATGTTTAAAATTCGCCAGATTAAAAGCATCTTGACTCCTAGGAATTTTAGGTTAAAATAAGACCAGACAGGTCTGATTTTTTTAATTATTGAAATGAGAATTTCAAAAAAGACCGAATACGCGATTAAAACCCTTTGCTTTTTGGGAAGGAACAAAAAAAGATTTATCAGCGTCAGGGAAATTGGAGAAAAAGAGAAAATTCCGCTTTATTTTTTGGGAAAAATTCTTTCTTTGCTTTCTAAAAATAAAATTGTTGGCGTCAAAAAAGGTCGTGAGGGTGGATATTTTCTTTTGCTTCCCTTAAAGAAAATTAATATTTTAAGAATTATTTTTTTATTCGAGAAAAACAAAAAGATCGTTGAGTGTTTGGAAAAAAATAAAAAATGTTTTCTTCAATCTTCTTGTTATTTGAGAAGTGTTTTTAAAAAATTGAATCATTTTTTTGAAAGAAAATTAAAAGAAACCACATTAAAAGAAATTATCGATCAAAAAATATGAGACGAAAAAAAATTTATCTTGATTTTGCGGCAACAACGCCCGTTGACCCACGGGTTTTGAAAACAATGATGCCTTATTTTTCTCAGAAATTCGGAAATTCAGCCTCTTTGCATTCTTTAGGGCAAGAAGCAAAAATAAAATTGGAAGAATGTCGGGAAAAAATCGCAAAGATGATTTCTGCTGAAATTCCGGAAATTATTTTTACTTCGTCAGCTACTGAAAGTAATAATTTAGCTCTCAAGGGCATTGCTTTTGCCAACAGAGAAAAAGGCCGTCATATTTTAATTTCAGAAATTGAGCATGAATCTGTTTTAAAAACAGCTGAATGGTTAAAAGGAGAAGGTTTTGAAGTTGAAAAAATAAGGGTTGATTCTTGTGGTCTGGTTGATTTGGATGATTTAAAAAAGAAAATAAGAAGAGAAACAATTTTGGTTTCTGTGATTTTTGTCAATAACGAAATCGGAACAAAACAAGAGATTGAGAAAATAGGTAAAATTTGCAAAGAAAGAGGAATTATTTTTCATACTGATGCTGTTCAAGCATTCGGTAAGGTTTTAATCGATGTCAAGAAAATGCAAGTTGATTTGTTATCTGCTTCGAGCCATAAAGTTTATGGGCCCAAAGGCGCTGCTTTTTTGTATTGCAAAAAGGGAATTAAAATTACTCCTTTGCTTCACGGCGGTGGTCAAGAATTTGCCTTAAGGTCTTCAACCGTTAATTTACCTGCGATCGTTGGTTTTACCACAGCCGCTGAAATTTGTCACAAGGAAATGAAAAGAGAAACAGAGAGGGTTGAAAAATTAAGAAATTTTTTTGTCCAAAAAATTTTGTCTCAAATTAAAGGTTCTCATTTAAACGGCCACCCAGAAAAAAGAATACCCCATATTGTCAATTTTTGGTTTGAGGGAATTGAAGGAGAATCCTTGGTTTTGAGATTAGATATGGAAGGGATTTGCGTCTCAACGGGTTCTGCCTGTTCTTCTTTTTCTTTAGAACCAAGCCATATTTTGTTGGCTTTAGGTTTGAAACCATGGCAAGCCCACGGATCTTTGAGGTTTAGTTTGGGGCGCGAGACCCAAAAAGAAGATTTGATTTTTACCGTCGAATGCTTAAAGGAAATTATCGAGGATTTAAGAAAAATTTCTCCTTTTAAATTAAAAAAATGATTCCTTACAGCAAAAAAGTTTTAGAACATTTTCGTCATCCCCACAATTTCGGAAAAATGAAAAATCCAGACGCGGTGGGGAAGGCGGGAAACTTGGTTTGCGGTGATGTGATGTACCTTTATTTAAAAATCGGAAAGAATAAAAAAAACGAAGAGATTATCAAAGACGTAAAGTTTGAGACCTTAGGTTGCGCCGCCGCCATTGCGACAAGCAGCGTCATTACTGATTTGATAAAAAACAAAAAAATAGAAGATGTTTTTGATTTTAAAAGCAATGAAATCTTAAAAGAATTGGGCGGATTGCCCCCTCAAAAAATTCATTGTTCTCTTTTGGCAACCGAAGCTTTAAAAGAAGCGATTTATGATTATTTCAGAAAAAAGAAGAGAAAAACCCCTGAGAAATTACAAAAAGAACACGAAAGAATTTTGAAACAAAAAGAGATTTTAGAAAAGAAATATCGTAAAAACGAATAAAATGAAGAAAAATCTCGTTGCCTCTTTGATGTCCGGGGGTATTGATTCTTCGATGAGTACTTTTCTTTTATCTCAAAGGAAAGATTTAAGAACCGTTGGTTTTTTTTTAAAATTTTGGTCAGAGGACCAAAGAGGAATTTCTAATAAATGTTGTTCCTTGGAGTCAGAAAGGCGGGCAAGAAAAATCGCTCAAATTTTAAAGATTCCCTTTTTCGTTCTTGATTTAAGAAAAGAATTTAAAAAAAGGATTGTTGATGATTTTTTATTTTATTTAAAAAAAGGATATACTCCTAATCCTTGCGTTGTTTGTAATCAACAAATAAAATTTGGCTTGGCTTTAGAATATTTTTTAAAAAATGGTTTTCATTTTGTTTCCAGTGGTCATTATGCAAAAATCATAAAAAGAGAAAAAAACAAAAAAACATTCTTTGAGCTTCATGAAGCCAAGGATAAAGAAAAGGATCAATCTTATTTTTTGTATCGTTTAAAAAAGGAGCAATTGGAAAGAATTATTTTTCCTTTGGCCAATTATACCAGGAGCGAAGTTGAAAAAATGGCAGAAGAAATTTTTCCTGGTTTTTTTTCAGGGATTAAAAAATCTGTCGATGTCTGTTTTGTTAAAGACGATGTCTCTTCTTTTTTAAAAAGGACCTTGGGTGAAAACAAGGGAAAGATTTTTGATCAAAAATCGAATTTTTTGGGTTATCATGCTGGCCCTTGGTTTTATACCATTGGTCAGAGGACCAGGCTCAATTTGCCTGGCGGTCCTTATTTTGTTTTAAAAAAAGACCCAAAGAAAAATATTTTGATTGTCACAAAAGATAAAAAAGATTTAATTTTCAAAAAAATTTTTTTAGAAAAAGTCAACCTTTTAGAAAAAACAAAATTTCCTTTATCTCTTTTCGTGAAAACAAGATATCGTCAGAAAAAAAGAAGGGCAAAACTTTATTTTGAAAATAAAAGGTATTTTTTGATTTTTGAAAAAGGGATTTTATCTCCGACACCCGGGCAATCCGCTGTTTTTTATTTAAAAGATAAAATTTTGGGGGGAGGAATTATTTCAAAAACTTGTTAAAATATTATTATGAAGGAAATTATTTTGGGCTTAAAAGATCAATTATCGTTTTTACCTGAAATTCATTTTTTTGAGAAGATAAAAAATTTTTCCTTTGACAATTTTTTGATCGTTGGCATGGGCGGTTCTCATTTGGCTGGCGATCTTTTGAAAACATTTTTTCCAGAAAAAAAAATTTTTTTGCACGAAAGCTACGATCTCCCCCCCTGGCCCCAAAAAGATTTTAAAAAAACTCTCATTTTGTTGAGTTCTTATTCTGGGAATACCGAGGAAGTTTTGTCTGCTTTCAATAAGGTTTTGAAACTAAGATTAAAAAGCATTGTTGTTTCGGCCAACGGTCTTTTGTTGAAAAGGGCAGAGCAATTAAAATTGCCCTATTTGAGATTGCCCTCTGGTTTACAACCGCGTTTTGCCTTGGGATATTCTTTCGTTGCTTTTTTAAAAATTTTAAAAGAGGAAAAATTTTTAAAGAAAATGAGAAAACTTTTGAATTTTTTGAATATTGCAAAATTGGAAAACGAAGGAAAGAAATTGGCTGAAATATTAAAAAATAAAATTCCTTTAATTTACGCCTCTCAAAGATTTCTTTCTTTGGCTTACATTTGGAAGGTTCAACTCAATGAAACCGCGAAAATTCCGGCTTTTTTTAATTTTTTTCCTGAATTGAATCACAACGAGATGACAGGTTTTGAGGTTCAAGATAAAACAAAATTTCTTTCTGAAAAATTTTATTTTATTTTTTTAAAAGCCCAAAAAGATGACGACCGAATTAAAAAAAGAATGGATGTTTTGAGAGAAATTTTTAAAACAAAAAATCTGCCATCTCAGATTGTCGAGATTCCTTTAAAAGAAGAGATTTTAGAAGTGTTTTCTTTTATCGGTTTGGTTCAATGGATTGCCTTTTATTTATCTTTGTTTTATGGCACAAACCCTTTTGAGGTGCCAATGGTCGAAGAATTTAAAAAGAGATTGAAAGAATAAAATGTTATCATCAACGCTTTTAAAGATTATTAAGGCCAGTAGTTATTT
>Ga0123519_10007205_pt1 | contig 17309 bp, 18 predicted proteins | sample YelNatPaOPRAMG02_FD_87396 | JGI IMG/M metagenome (GOLD analysis project Ga0123519, IMG submission 87396) | Hot spring microbial communities from Yellowstone National Park - Yellowstone National Park OP-RAMG-02 (version 2) | ecosystem: Environmental > Aquatic > Thermal springs > Hot (42-90C) ... | reverse complement strand
GCATCCTGCGGATCCAGCACGGCGCCCTGCTCCAGCTCCCGGACCGCATCCTGGATATCGGCCCGGCCCCGGTAATAATAGGCCGTGCCCAGCAGGGTGCGGGTCTGTGCATCCTCCGGCGCGGCCTGCTTGGCGCGCTCCAGCGTCGCAATGCTCCGCTCAAAATCGTTGCGCTGCAGGTAGACCTGGCCCAACTGGAAGAGGATGCCACCATCTTTGGGCGCCAACGCGGCCGCCCGCTCCAGCTCGCGCAGGGCATCGTCGCCGCGCCCCAGTTGCAGATAGACGTTCCCCAACGCCGCATGGGTGGGAGGATAGTTGGCGTCCTGCTGCAGGGCCAGGCGGTAGCAATCCAGAGCCTCCTGCGGCCTCTGCTCCTTCTGCAGCGCCATCCCCTTCGCCAAGAGGTCCCTGACCGCGGCCGAGCCTGTGCCCGCCCCACGCGCCCCGATGCGAGCCGGCAGTTGAGCCAACCCCTCCTGCAGGCTATCGAAACCCCGGGCTAACCATCCGCCCAGCGGCGTGCAAAAGAGCCCCGCCCCCAGCACCAGCAAGGCGGCGGAGAGAGTGAGCCAGCGGCGTAGGCCTTGAGGCTGCATACGCACGACTGCCTGCCTTTGCGTAGGATCCCAGGAGCGGCCCTATTATGTCGCAGGCGGGCGGCGCTGTCAACAAGGTTCGCCGGCGAGGCTACTCTATCCACTTTGGACTGCATCGCCAGGGCCCCCAGGCTTGCCGCGGCACGTCTCCTGCCTATACTGAATGATGATAGGGGCTGCACCCTGGCGTTTCAGCCCGCCCGATGGGAGGTGCTTGCCCATGGCACTCAAGCCGGCCCTGGCAATCATGGCCAAAGAGCCCGCGCCCGGGCGCACCAAGACGCGACTCTGCCCGCCCCTGACGGTGCAGCAGGCGGCGGCGCTCTACGAGGCGCTGCTGTGGGATACGGTGGCCCTGGCGCACGCCGTGCCCGGGGTGCAGGTGGCCATCGCCGTCACGCCCCCCAAGGCCCTGCCGCGCACGCGTCGCTTTCTGCGGGGCAGCTGAGCCGGCTGAATGCAGTATAGTGAGGAGATGCGGGGTCCATGTATACCTTCGAGACACTGGATATCCGAGGCTATCGGGATGAGGCCATCCCCAACACGTTTTTCCGGCAGCAGGACGAGACACGCCACCTCGCTCTGCTCCTGCCGGGGTTCGCCTACTCGGCGCAGATGCCCGTGTTGTATTACCCCGGGCGCCTGCTGACCCAGCGCGGCGCCGATGTCCTGCGCGTTGACTATGCCTATCACCAGCGCCCGGAGTTTCAGGCCCTGCCCGGCGATGAGCGAGATCGCTGGCTCCATGCGGATGCCGCGGCGGCATGCCGCACGGCGCTGGCGCAGCGGAGCTATGACCGGCTCACGCTCGTCGGCAAGTCCATCGGCACGCTGGCCATGGGCTACCTGCTGACCGGGGTTCGAGGGTTGCCGCGCACCCAGTGCGTGTGGCTGACCCCTCTGTTGCGGAGCGAGCCCCTGTTGGCCCAGATCCAGCAGGCCCGGCCGCGCTCACTCTTTGCCATCGGCACGGCGGATCCCCAGTACGATGCGGCCAAACTCGCCGCGGCCGAGCAGGCGACGGGGGGCAGGAGCGTCGTCATCGAGGGCGCAGATCACAGCCTGGAAGTTGCGGACGGCGTTATGGAGTCGATCCGTGCGCTGCAGCAGATGATGCTTGGGCTGCATGAGTGGCTCACAGAGTCTCAGCCATAGCCCTGGTACAGGGTGCCGTGCAGATAGATGATAGAGCCGATGTCCCCCGGCCGCAGGCCCGTCCGGATGCGGATTTCCTTGCCTTGTGCTTGCAGTGTCATCATGAGCTACCTTCTCTCGTGAGCATGCCAGAGCCGCCAGAGGCCGGCTTTTCGTGCTGCATGGACCCCGGCGTGAACCTTTTGGGGGTGTTGGCGTGTTGTCGCCTGTCGCCGCCCGCCTGCGGGGCGGGCGGCGACAGGCGACAACACGCCAACACCCCTGCCAAGGCTTTGCCGGGCGGCAGCGGAGCCCTGTGCCCGGCTCCCATCCAGGGGCATTGCCCCTGTGCCTGCTCCCCTCTATCCTGTGCTATTGATCGGGCGATTTATCTGGTATAATACCACACGAGAGCCGGCGGCGGACAATCGCCTGCCGCCTGTGAGTTGTCCATGGAGGGGTGGCCCCCGTTGCCTGTGGTTGGGGCGGCCCGGTTTTCTAGCTAGGGGGCAATGTGCCAAGCCTTTTCAGCAGCTCGATGATAATCCCTTTCGTCACCTTTTTGCTCCTGGTGGGGATCATCCTCATCTTCGCCCGCGTGCGGACCGATTACCTCAAGCTGGGCCGGCTCTCGCCGCCCACGGCTTTTCTGCTGGTCCTGCTCTTTGCTCTGCATGCCGCCAGCTCCTATTTCTTTCTCGATAGCCATCTGAGCCACATCCGCCGGGGGCCTGTGTTTGACGCGGCCATCGTCTGCCTGGCGGCCGGCCTGATCCTGACCTGGGAAGCCATGGTGCGGCTGGGATGGCGCCAATCGCTCGGCACCCGGTTGAGCGTGCTACGGGAAAGCGGCCCCTACCGCCTCAGCCGCAACCCCCAGATTGTCGGTTATGCCCTGGTCGTCATCGGCTATGCGCTGCTCTGGCCAGCATGGCTGGGGCTCGTCTGGGTGGTGATTTATCTGGTCATAGCCCACTGGATGGTGAGCGCCGAGGAGGAGCACCTGCGGCGCCAGTTCGGCAAGGCGTACGTGGCCTATTGCCAGCGCACGCCGCGCTACATCGGCCTGCCCAAGCCCCTTCCCCGGCCGCAAAAGCAAAAGCGCCGCAGCAAGGCACGTGGTCTTTAGGGGTACGGGGTGAATGCTGTTGCCCGCTGTCTTTTGATAGAACTGGAGTGTGCCCCCAATGATCAAAATCGCCGAAGCATTGCCCCCCCACCCAACGCCCCTCTGGAAGATGGTCAAACAATGCGGCGTGGAGTATGTGGTGGGCGGCATGGATTACAGCCGCGGCCTCAACGTGGGCCGCGAAGAGTTGCCCTGGAGCTACATGTCGCTCGTGCGCCTCAAGACGGCCTATGAGGACGGCGGGTTCAAGTTCGATGTGCTGGAGAGCCGCCCGCCCATGGAAAAGATCAAGCTTGGGTTGCCCGGGCGCGATGAGGAGATCGGGGCCGTCTGCGACCTGATCCGCAACCTGGGTGCTCTGGGCGTCTCCGTCTGGTGCTATGAGTGGATGCCGGTCTTTAACTGGATGCGCACCTCGACCACAGCGCCCGCACGCGGCGGGGCGCTGGCCACCGCTTACGACCACGAGCTGATGCTCAAGGCGCCGCTCACCGAATACGGCATTGTGACCGAGGAGCGCCTCTGGGAGAACCTCAAGTACTTCCTGGAGCGCGTTGTGCCCGTGGCGGAGGAGGCCGGGGTCAAGCTGGCCATGCACCCCGACGATCCACCGCTCTCGCCCATCCGCGGCCTGGGGCGCATTATGCGTAGTGTGGAGAACTATCAGCGGCTGCTCGACCTCGTGCCCAGCCCGGTCAACGGCATCTGCCTCTGCCAGGGCAACTTTGCCCTCATGACCGACGATCTGCCCGCCGTCATCCGCCACTTTGGCCGCCAGGGCAAGATCTTTTTCGTGCACCTGCGCGATGTGCGCGGCACAGCCGAGAAATTCGTCGAGACCTTTCACGATGACGGGCAGACGGATATGCTCGCCTGCCTCCGCGCCTACCGCGAGGTGGGGTTCGAGGGCGTGTTGCGGCCCGACCACGTGCCGACGATGGAAGGCGACAGCAACGACAGGCCGAGCTATTCCTCCATCGGGCGCCTGTTTGCCATCGGCTATATCAAGGGGCTGTGCCAGGCCGTATATGCCGAGTAATGAGTGCAAGCTTGACATTCTGTACACAAGTGCTAGAATGGCAGTAAGAGCACTTGCATGAGGAGGTCAGCTTTGGCCAGGAGGATATCAGCCAAAGAGGCGCGCGACAATTTCTCGGACGTGCTTGGTTCCGTGCACTACACTAAGGAGGCGGTTATTGTCGAGAAGCAGGGCAGACCATTCGCCGTGCTGATCAGTCCCGAGGACTATGAGCGGCTGCTGCGGGCACGTGAGGAGCGCTTTGCTGCACTCGACGTGATCCGGAGGAAGAATCCCGATCTGAGCCCGGAAGAGGCGGAAGCCGATGCGGCGCGTGAGATCGAGGCGGAGCGCCGTGAGCGGCGAGAGGCCAGGGAGCAACAGAGTGCTTAGGGTTGTCCTCGACACCAATGTGATTATCTCTGGTGTGATGGGCCACTCGGGTAGCCCCTATGAGGTTCTGCAGGCTTTTCAGCGGGGCGAGTTCGTTCTTCTGACTTCGGAATCTATTATGGACGAGGTCGCGCGTGTGTTGGCGCGACCTTTTTTCCGTGAGAAACGGCGTATCACCGATGGAGAGATCGCCGCTGTCCTGGAACTCTTGCGCACAGATGCCGTGATCGTGGTGCCTCAACGAAACGTCCAGGCTGTTATGGATGATCCTGATGATGATCGCATCCTCGATTGCGCTCTCGAGGGTGGCACGGAATATCTGGTGAGTGGTGATCACCATTTGTTGAAACTACGCCACTGGGAACACACACTCATCGTCAATGCCGCCGAGTTTCTGGGGATCCTGGCTCATATGGGAGCCTGACCCCTGCTCTGTGTGTGTGCGGCACTGATATTGGTGGATATGGTCTCGTATGTGGTAACCGGATTCGTTGCATCCCGGTAGCTATAGTATTGTGCTGCCCCCTTCGGCTTATCCGCCCCTCTTTTTCCACATAGGAGTTGGCGCCATGCAAGAGAACTGGTATGCCGACACCCTCTGCAAGGTCCACTATGACATGCACACCCCCGCCACCGTGCTGGATGTGGGACGCGATTTCGATGCCCCGGCCTTTGCCCGCCAGTTGAAGGAAATGGGCGCCGAGGCCGTCGACTTTTTCGCCCGCTGCGCCTATGGCTGGTCCTACTACCCGACGCAGATCGGCCTGCCGCACCCACACCTGACTCGCGATCTCTTTGGTGAGGGGGCTCGGGCCCTGCGCGCCGAGGGCATCCGCGTGGTGGCCTATGTGGCCATCTCGGCCCTGCCCGCGCCTATGGCCGCCGCGCACCCCGAGTGGGTCGTAGTGGGGCCGGAGGGCGCGCCCAGGCCCGAATCGATAAGCCAGAGCCCCGCCACCTGCCCCACCCGCTTTATCGAGGAGCATCTGGCGCCCCAGTTCCGCGAGCTGGTGGAGCACTACGATGTGGACGGGTTTTTCCTGGACGGCGTCTATGGCTATTTCGACCGGCCCTGCTACTGCGAGGCCTGCCGGCGCGAGTTTGGGCGCGACATTCCCCGCGAGCCCGATGACCCGGCCTGGGCCGAGTGGCGCCACTGGCAGACGGAGCGGGTGTGGCGGCGGCTGGCCAACGCGGCGGTGCAGGTAACTGCCCTGAAGCAGGATTGCCTCCTCGGCGTCAACTGGATGGGCGGCCAGTTCTGGTGCGTGCCGGCCCCCCGCGAGATCGGCTACCTGACGGGCGACCCGCCGATGCAGAACTGCACCTTTGAGACGAGCTACCAACTGGCCGCCTGGGCCTGGCGCGATGCTCCGGCCGATTTGATGACGGAGCGCATGCTCATCAACTGGCAGGATTTCACCTGCCGCACCCCCGAATCCATCGCGGCCGACTATGCGGCGGGCCTCGCCGGCGGCGGCAAGCTCTACATCGGCGATCTGCTGCGGCCGGTCGACGTGCGGCCCGACCCGGAGGTGAGCGGCCTCCTGCGCACGACCTTTGATTTTGCCCGTGAGCGGGCCACGCTCACCCAGGGCACGCAGCCGCAGGCCGATATCGCCATCCTGGCCAGCCCTGAGACAGTGCGCGGCCGTGGCGCCAGGTGGCGGGTTGACGAGGCCCCCCTGCGCGGGGCTTTCCTGGCCCTGGCGGAGGATGGCCTGGCGGCGCACATCCTCTACGATGCCGACCTGGAGGAGCACCTGAGCCGCTACCAGACGCTCGTCGTGCCCGAGCAGCGCTACATCGGGCTGCCGGCTGCCCGCGCCATCCGTCGCTTTGTGGAGGGGGGCGGCTCGCTCGTCGTGACGGGCGCCATCCCCCAGGCCGTCGAGCCCGGGGCGCCCACCGCCACAGCTGGCTCCGCCCTCCTGGCCGAGCTGGCGGGCCTGGCCGATGAGGGCGAGCACGACCTGCCGCTCAGCTACCTCTGCCTGCGCGGCACCGAGGCCGAAGGGCTCTGGCGATCGGGCGACCCCTTCCGCCCGCCCGTCCCGGCGCCCGGCCGCCCCGCTAAAGTGCGTCCCACCACCGCGCGGGCGCTCGCGCCCCTCACCGCACCCGGCCCGGCCTATCAGCTCGGCGCCTTCCCGCCCGGCGAGGCCCTGCCCTGGCCCGCCCTCACCGAGAACCGCTACGGCCGGGGGACCGTCCTCTTCCTGGCCCTGCCCATCGCCGCCGACATCTGGACGCGGGGCAACCCGGGGGCGCGCTACATCCTGCAGCAACTGGTGCGCCGCGCCACCCCTGGCCTGAGCTTTGAGCGTCAGGGCGCGGCCGCCGTCAGCATCACCCGCGCCGAGGCCCCGGGCCGCACGGTGCTGCACCTGGTCGCCTTCCAGCCCGATGCCCGCATTCAGGGCCCGCGTGTGGTAGAGCGGCCGGGGACGCTGACCGGCACGCGCGTGCGCCTGCGCGACCCGCGCCGCCCCGTCATGGTCCATGCCGAGCCGGGGGCGACCCCGCTCACCCCGGAGCGCGAGGGCGAGTGGTGGGCCGTCGAGGTGCCCCCGTTCAGCATCCATACGGCGGTCGTGTTCGACTGGTAGATCCACCGTAGTGGTGGCCATGCTCGGTGCAGGTAAAACCATGAACGATACTCTCTACCGCGCCGCTCGCTTGCTTGGCTCCCCTTTCGCCTACCGGTGTGCCGGGCTGGTGCACATCGGTAAAGGCCCGGCGATCTACGTTGCCAATCACCTGGGGCCTGTAGGGCCTATCCAGGTGATGTTGGCCCTGCCGGTGCGCCTCTACCCGTGGATTCTGGCGGAGACGATCGATCCTCGCCTGGCTGGGCAGCGCATCTACCGCGACCTGGTCCGCCCGGTGTGGGGGCTGCATGGCCGCCTGGGTCGGGCCCTGGGCGAAATCATCGCCTGGCCCGGCGTTCGCTTTCTGTGGGGCCTGGGCTGCATCGCAATAGACCGTGAACATGAACAGTACATGGCAGCTTTTCGCCGCAGCCTGGCCCTCCTGAGACAGGGCAAGAGCCTGCTCATCTTTCCCGAGGATGAGCGGCGGCCGCTTGACCCTGCGACCGGGATGCGCCCCTTCCTCTGCGGCTTTTTGCTGCTCTGTTCTCTGTATGAGCGAGAGACGGGCGCGCCGCTGCCGATCTACCCCGTCGCCGTCAGCAGCGAGCGCCGAGAGGTCTCGATCGGCAAAGCCATCTTCCTCGAGCCTGCTAGCCGCCGTGACGGTATCCTCCGCACCGGCGACCGGCTGTATGAGGATATCGCCCGCCTCTGGGCCGGGCTGTGATGGGATGCGCCCGGCGGCGGTAACACGCACCCCTCCCCGGCGCCGGGTGAGCCTGCCTATAACCGTGCGCCGGGGAGGGGTTGGGGTGAGGTCCAAAGGATGTGCGCAATAGGAGGAAACATGATGCCAGATCAGCAATCCAGATCGGACCGCCTGAGCGAGTTCGTCGCCGCGCTGGTCAGGGACAAGGGCGTGCCCGGGGTGGCTGTGGGCATCCTGCAGGGGGATGAAGTCTCTACCGCGGGGTTCGGCGTGACCAGTGTGGAGAACCCTCTGCCCGTCACACCCGATACGCTCTTCCAGATCGGCTCCATCACCAAGACCTTTACCGCGACGGCCATCCTGCGCCTGGTGGACCAGGGCAAGCTCCTGCTCGATGCGCCTGTGCGCAAGTACGTGCCCGAGTTCCGCGTGGCCGACGATGAGGCCTCGGCGGGGGCCACCTTGCGCCACCTGCTGACCCATACAGGCGGCTGGGAGGGCGACATTTTCGAGGACACCGGCCTGGGCGACGACGCCCTGGCCCGCTATGTGCCCACCATGGCCGGGCTCGGGCAGATTGCGCCGGTGGGCGCGCACTTTTCCTACAACAACTCGGGTTTTAACCTGCTGGGCCGCATCATCGAGGCGGTCACAGGCAAGAGCTACGAGGCTGCGCTGCGGGATCTGGTGCTCGAGCCGCTCGGCCTGCAGCACACCTTTATCTTTCCGGCCGATGTCATGACCCATCGCTTTGTGGTGGGGCACAGCGTGGGCGAAAAGGGCGCTGCAGTCCTCCGCCCCTGGCCTATCCCCCGCGCCAGCTGGGCTGCCGGAGGCATCGCCAGCGCCGTGCCGGAGCTCCTGCGCTATGCCCGCTTCCACCTGGGCGACGGTACGGCCTCGGACGGCACGAGGCTGCTCTCGCCCGAGTCCATGGCGGCGATGCACGCGCCGCAGGTTACCCTCTGGGGCAAGGAGTCCTGGGGCCTGGGCTGGGTCATCGATGACAGCGCCGGCGTGCGCCAGATCTCCCATGGCGGGGGGACCCTGGGGCAGGTCAGTTTGCTGGCCCTTGTCCCCGAGCGCCAGTTTGCCCTGGCGGTTGTCACCAATGCCGACCGGGGCGGGCAGATCACCCACGAGGTCCTGCGCTGGGCGCTCAAGGAATACCTGGGGGTAGAGAGCCCGGAAGGGCCCAAGCCCATCGAGGCAACGCGAGAGATGCTCATCCCCTATGTGGGCCGCTACTTTCGCCCCACGATGGACCTGGAGATCGGCATCCTTGGCGGCCGGCTGGTAGCGCAGGCCGCCGAGAAAGGCGGTTTCCCCACTCGCAATTGCCCGCCGCCCCCGCTGGAGCCGCCGGCGGCGCTCGGGCTCTGCGAGCAGGACCGCCTGCTTGTGGTGGATGGCCCAGGTAAAGGCATGCGCATCGACGTCATCCGCCGGCCCGATGGCGCCGTCGGCTGGCTGCGCGTGGGGTTGCGCCTCGTCCGCAAGGAAGGTTGAGGGCCATGAGGGCAAGATGCCCAGCATGCGCACGCTCATCAAACGTTGCCCGAAGGAGAGACTGACCATCATCGTGCTCAGCCACCGTGAGAATAGAGGCACAGCCGCTCATCGGCGTGATCGTGGCCAGCAGGCCTTCTGGCGCCCGGTAATGCCTGAGGCATACTGTGGATGCTCACTGTGATAGGCCACAAAGGAGGCAAGAGATGAAGGGGAGATACGCCAGTCTCTACGGCGAGCTACGGAACGGCCTTTTCCTCTCTTCGATGATGGGGATCACCGACGGCGCTTTCTGCGGCCAGCGGCGCTCGGGCTGCGCGCTGGTACAGCTGGGGGCCTACCTCGCCGAGCCCACCGCCGGCAGCGAGGAGATGGGGCGCGATGCGGATTCCTTTCTGCCCGCGGACCCCGCAGCCTGCACGGCCTTCCTGGCAGAGGAAATCCGCCGGGCGCGGGGCAACAGCTCCATCCGCACCTGCCTGAACCTGGCCAGCCCGCAACTCGATTGGGCCCTGCAGGCGGCTGAATGCTTTCTGGCCGCCGGCGGCGATTTGATCGAGCTCAATGCGCACGGGGGGTACGCGCGCTATGTGGCGCTGGGCAAGCTGCGCGCCATGGTCCTGCCCGAGCACCAACCCGAGCTGTTCCGCTGGGTGCAGGCCTTGACCGAGCGAGGGGCGCCCCTGATCGTCAAGCTCAACGGCCAGAGCGACCGCCGGCACCTGCTGCCTGCCCTGGAGGGGCTGGCGAAGATGGGCATCGTGGCGGTGCACATGAACGTGCGGGCTGCCGGAACGCCCAGGCCCGACCTGGAGTTGGTGCGCCAGGTCAAGACCGCCTGCCCTCATTTCCTGCTGGCCAGCGGCTATGTGCGCTCGGCTGCAGACGTGCGCGACGTGCTGGCTGCCGGCGCCGATATGGCCGGCTTTGCTGAGCCCACCATCAAGGACCCAGAGTATATCCTTCACATTGCGCAGGCGCTGGCCTGAACGTCACACCGATCCCTCTATACAGCTATGGGGGTGGTGGCGTCTCTGTTTTGCCGCCCTGCAGGGCGGCAAAACAGAGACGCCACCACCCCCCTTCTAAAGGCCTGTGACCGGGCGGTTGCGAAGCCTCAAACCCGGCAGGCCAACCAGCAAAGAGCCCGGCGCGTCAACTCAAGATCGAGGCAATCCGCTGCAGTTCTGCAGGCGAGAGGCCAACTCCATTGGACGCTTCCACGTTCATCGCCAGTTGCTCAACACTGCGCGCGCCGGGGATGGCGGCGGAAACCCCAGGTGCGCTGATGGCGTAGCGCAGGGCGATCTGCCCCAGGCTGATCCCCCACTCCTGCGCCAGGGGCTTGAAAGCCTCGGCGCGCTGGATCAACTCGGCCATGTGCTTTCCGGCCAGGTGGGCGCGGTGTCCTTCGGGCACCGCTTCGCCCGGCCGGAACTTGCCGGTCAGGATGCCCTGCGCCATAGGCATACGAACCATAATGCCCACACCGTGCCGCTCAGCCACCGGAAAGACGGCCTCTCCCACACGAGGCTCGAGCATGTTGTAGGCCACTTGCAGCACATCGGCCAGCCCCTGCTCAATCAGCCATTGGCCCGAGGCCGCGTCATTGATAGAGACCCCCACCAGCCGGATTTTCCCCTCCTGCTTGAGCCTGGCCATACCGTCCAGCCAGTCGAAACGCTTCATCTCCTCCAGGCTGGGGCTGTGCAGTTGGTAGATGTCGATACAATCCCGGCGCAGACGACGGAGGCTGCCTTCAGCCTGTGCGATGATGCGCTTGGCGGAAAAATCGTGCTGGTTGGTCTCGCGGATGCGACTCACTTTCGTGGCGATGAGGACATCGGCACGGTTGCCAATAGCTCGCCCGAGCATCTCCTCGCTGCGCCCCCAGCCGTACGATTCCGAAGTATCAAAGAGGTTCACGCCGAGCTCGATAGCCTGCTGCACAAGGCCGACCCAGTGCTCATCGGGCATGTTCGGCTCGCCCAGCCGGTTGCACCCCATGCCGATCTCCGAGACCTTGAAGCCCGTTTTGCCTAACGGTCGATAGTGCATGCAAATCACCTTTCCTGATAGATAACCCCATCTGGCATGGGGCCGGGTAGCTTGCTTCGCGCCCATCCGGCAGCCTCCATATGGGTTGTGGGGCGGGCGGCCGCGGAGCCCTTAACCCAGCAAGTTCTTGCCCATCGATTCCCTAACTGCGATGCAGGATCTGGCCCGGGCGGGCGCCGGTGTGGGCGCCATCCGCAATCACGGCCTCGCCGTTGACGATCACATGCCGGATGCCCTCCGGGTATTGGTGCGGGCGCTCATAGGTGGCCAGGTCGCGGACGGTGGCCGGGTCAAAGGCGGTGAGGTCGGCGCAATAACCCTTCTGCACCAGGCCGCGGTCGCGCCAGCCCAGCCGATGCGCCGGCAGGCCGCTCATCTTGTGGACGGCCTCCTCCAGGGTGAGCACCCCCTGCTCGCGCACGCAGCGGCCCAGGATGCGCGGGAAGGTGCCATAGTTGCGCGGGTGCGGCAGGCCGGCAGAGAGGGGCCCCTCGGCCGCCAGGTCCATGCCATCAGCGCCGATCATCAACGCCGGATGCCGCATCTGCATTCTGACATTGCCCTGTGACTGAGATCATAGAGAGCACGATCGTCGCATCCAGCGCTGTCTCGTGGAGGGCGTCAAAGATCCAGTCGTGCGCCGATTTGCCAGTCTCCCGGTCAGCCCGGCGGCACCGTGCCCCTCCCAATCGCGCCGCGCGGGGGCCTCGCTGATCAGCACGCGGCTCCAATCGAGGTTGCGGAAAAAGCCCGTCATCTCGATATCCGCCGCCATCTTAACCCCGGCCCCGGTCAACTCACCGAAGGCGCTGGCCTCCGCCAGCCCATCCAGCAAATCCTCGCTCTCGCGGCGGATATGGCTAAAGGCCACCCCGCCGGGCAACGGGCCAGGTCAGATCGACCAGCTCCGGCGTACCAGTATAGCCCCCCGGCGGGTAGATCAGGCCGGTGCTGAGGCCGATGGCGCCCTCATCCAGCGCCCGCTCGACCTCAGCGACCATGCACTTGAGCTCACTGCGGCTCGCCACGGCATCCTTCAGCCCCATCGCCCCGCTGCGGATCATGCCGTGGCCCACCAGGGGCGCCACATTGACCGATGTGCCGAGGCGGGTGAGGTAATCCAGGTAACTGCCGAAGGTGGACCACTCGTCCCAGGGCACGGGGATACTCGGAAAGTGGAACCAGGCGATCGTCTGGGCGCGCGCCTCGGGCAGGAGCGGGGCCAGCGAGTCGCCGCATTGGCCCGCGACGATGCTGGTGATGCCCTGGTGCACCAGGCCGTCGGCTGTCGGCAGGGCGGGCAAGGTCATGTCACCGTGGGAGTGCATATCCACAAACCCCGGCGCTACGATGCAGCCCGCGGCGTCGATGACCGTCCGCGCCTCGGCGCCCGGCAAGCCGCCGACCTCGACCACGCGGCCCCCCGCCACCGCCACGTCGGCCCGGCAGCGCGCTGCGCCGGTGCCGTCGATCACCTCACCGGAACGGATCAGCAGGTCCAGCATCATATTCCTCCTTCGCCGCATTGCCTGACGGCTGGCCGGGTTATGGGCTACGCAGCCGCCCGGCTAGGGCCTTGAGGCTGCCGGGAGACGGCGAAGCAGATGACCCGGCTACTCGCCCAGCACCTCCGGGGCGACCTTGTCGCGCAGGCTAAACCATTCGATGGCATTGTCGCGCAAAAGGCGGCGGCCGGTCGCGGCGGCCCTCTCCACGGTCATCTTGCCGTCGCTGACCTTTTCCGCCAGCACCCGGGCAATGTTCTGCTTGGCCATGACGGCGTGGCCGTAGGTGCCCTCGACAAAGATATAGTCCCCACCGAAACCGTGGATTTTGTTGGCGGGCACCGCGTCTAACATCTCGCTCAGCGCCCGGCGGCCCGCCGCAGGGTTGATGACCCACATCCAGCAAAAGTCGATCGAGACGTTGGGGAAATTCTTGGCGAGGGTGACGAGCTCATCCTGGTAGGGGTAGCTGATGTGAAAGATGTCAAAGCGGACGGTCGGGTATTTGAAAAAGAGATTGCTCAAGAGGGCCGCGCGCGAGTTGCCGATGGTATTGCCGTTGCCCTCCTGCAGGCCCGTGTGGAACTGGACGGGCAGGTGGTGCCGGGCGCATTGCTGCAGGCTGAAATGCACCAGGTAATCCTGGATGGCGCACAGCTCCTCCTGGGTAGGCGGCGAGACATTGCGCCCCCAGCCGGCATTGAGCAGCCGATTGAAGAGGGGCTCGACCTCGCTCCGGGCGCGATCAGCAAAGTAGAGGGGACGCGCATAGGCCTGGGTGAATTTGAGCGCCGAGGCCTGCCTGGCAGCGGCGTCAAAGCGCTCCTCGATGGCGCCGAGGAAATCGTCCAGGCAGAGGATTTCGCGCCCCCAGCCCTCGCGCCAGCCGGCGGCGTCGAGCTCGGTAAAGGTCGACTGGAGGTTCTGCACAAAGAACGAGCGGTCGTACTCCGGCGTCCACATCCGTGGGATAGCGCCGAGCCGGTCCAGGCGATCCCAGAGGGCCACGGCGATGCCGGCCTTATCCATAATCTCACGGTAAAAGCCCGGCCGGCGGTTGGCCGCCATGCGCTCCGAGAGCGGCTCAACCGTCTCGGCCGCGAGCCCGTCCAGCCCATAGAGGTCGCGGATGGCGATCTCGAGGCAGCGGCCATAGCCCGTATCCCGCACATGCTCCCAGTAGGGTGCAATAAGCCGCCACTTGTCCTGCGGGCCCAGGGTAAAATCGCTCTGCAGGCGTGCGATGTCGCTCGGCGGGCAACCCGCTGAAATCAGGTCGCAGTTGGCATAGTGCAGAAAGAGCCGGCCGAAATCGACCGGCTGGGAGATAAACTCGGGCTCGGTGTCCAGGTGCTCGTGCGTGTCGATCATGCGCAGCGCATCCAAGGCGGTGCGGATCTCACGCTCCAATGCCAGGTCTCGTGTCATACCAAGTTATCCTCTACAGGCGGAGCGCCGGTGTCCTTGGACCTCCCGGAGGTTCGGGAGGTCTTATTCGTCCCGCATCACGTACCCCGTATACCTGGCCACCGCATCCGGGTCCAGCTCCACACCCAGCCCGGGGCTGGCGGGGATCTGGAGCATCCCCTCGTCGTCCAGGCGCCAGCCGCCCACGGTCAGCTCATCGACATAGGGCGAGCCGGTGATATACTCCACCAGGTCCGTCTCAGCAAAGGCAGAGGCGAGCTGCAGGTCCGTGGCAAGGCCGATGGCCGTGTTCCACCCATGGGGGATCAGGCGCACACCGTTCTCCTGGGCCATCCAGGCGATGCGCCGCTCCTCGCTGATGCCGCCCACCTTGGTGACATCGGGCTGCACGATATCAAAGGCGCCCGCCTGCAGCCAGGGCTGGAAGGACTGGCGCCGCGTCAGCACCTCGCCGCCCGAGATGGGCAGAGGCGCAGCCCGGCGCAGGGCGACATAGTCGGCCAGAGCATCGGGCTTGAGGGGCTCCTCGAACCAGGCCACATCGTAACTGGCCAACATCTGGGCGGTGCGCAAGGCCCACTTGTAGCCCTGGCCCCAAAAGGCATCGCTCCCCCCCGCATCCACCATCAGGAGCGTATCTGGGCCGACAGCCTCCCGCGCGGCGCGCACGATCGCCTCGTCGAGAGTATGGCTCACGCGGCCAAAGGGCCCCCAGCCCATCTTGAAAGCGCGAAAGCCCTGCGCCTTGAGCGCCAGCAGGTGCTCGGTGAGGGGGCCAGGCTGGTCCATCAGGAGCGAGGCATAGGGCCGCACCCGCTCCCGGTAGCGCCCGCCGAGGAGCCTGCCCACCGGCTGGCCCGTCGCCTTGCCCAGCAAATCCCACAGGGCGATATCGATGCCGCTGATGGCATGGGTGATTGAGCCACCGCGGCCCTGCCAGAAGGTATGCTGGTGTAGTTTCTCGCTCACGCGCTCCGGCTCGAGGGCATTCTCCCCCCGATAGAGCGGCTCGAGCACTCCCAGCGCCGCCCGCACGAGCCCATCGTTGGCAAACGAGCTGCCCAGGCCAGTGAGCCCCTCATCGGTGAGCACCAACACCAGCGTATGCACACAATCCTCAGGCCGGAGCTCGCTCGACCAACCGCCCTCGGGCGTCTGCCCGCGCAGACCCAGCGCCCGGATCTCACGGATCTTCATCGCCATCGCCTCCTCTACCAACGGATATCGGATTGCACAGGCCCCATGTGCTGGTCCGAGCGGTCGGCGATGGGCCAGGCGCGCCACTCGTCTACCAGCTCGATCATGCGCGTGATGATGGCTTCCCAGACCACGCGCCCCTTTTCCGCCGTCGCCGCCGTCGGGTCACCATGCACCCCGATCTGCGTCCAGCGGCCCCAAAAGTCGCTCAAACGGACATAGGGGGTGGTGCTGTCGGAGCTCATGTACTTGCCCACGACATCATTGCCGGCCTGGGCTTTCTGCATCCGCACGCGCTCGGGGGCCAGGTGCAGGAAGAGGGAGGTCTCGAGCTCGTCGGCATGGGCCACTATAGGCGTCTCCTGCACGCGGGCAAAGGCCTCCATGCCCAGGGAGAAATAGTTCAGGGCCGCGCACATCGAGTGGGTCTGCAGGATCGTCTTGCGCGCCACCAGGTCCGCCAGGGGAGTATTGGAGCCATGGCCGTTGACGAGCAGGATCTTCTTAAAGCCGTGATAGGCCACGCTCTTGGTGATGTTCAGGCAAAAAGCGATAAAGACCTCCGGCTCGATATGGATCGTGCCGGGAAAGTCGATATGGTGCATATTCAGCCCGTACGAGACGGGCGGCAGCACGAGCACCTTGTTGGGCGCCCGGCGCCCCACTTCCAGGCAGGCCGCCTCGGCCAGGAAAATGTCCACATCCAGCGGCAGATGGGGGCCGTGCTGCTCGGTAGAGCCCACCGGCAGCAGCACCACCTTTTGCATGGCGATGGCCTCGTTCATCTCCTGCCAGGTCAAACGGTTGTAGCGATATTCCTCAGCAGCGCCCATAGCTCTTTTCCTCCTTGGCTGATCGCTTCCATAGCCCGCCGGTCACCCACATTGATTTCTGATCGTTTCAGCAGGCATGCCTCCGCTCGATATCGCCGAGGCCATAGCCGGCAAATGTTCACAGCGCACCCTGCGCTCCAATGGTGAAAGTGATCACGGGGCGCGACTGCTGCCATTCCCTGCCCGGAACAGCGCTTCGGCTATTATAGCACGAATGGTGGAACCTACCTGCATGGCCCGCATCTGAACCAGGGCAACGCGAATGCCAGGGGCCGGCTCCCTGCTTTGACAGCAACAGGATACACGATATGATGGAAGAGGTATTCCTGGATGGAGGCTGGCCGATGGACACGAGCGAAAAGCCTGCAGTGAGCGATGTAGCCTCCGGGCCCGTCGCCGCCCTGGGCACCCGGGTGGAGCTCGACCTGGTGGACGAGGTTGGCGGGGTCGAGAGCCTGGCGCTGGCGATCGTGCCCGATGAAGAGGCCGACTTTGGCCGGGGCCTGTTGGGCGTGGGGACGCCCCTGGCCCGGGCGATTGTGGGCCAGGGCGCCGGGGCCACGGTGGATTACCGGATGGGAGACGTGGTCGCGGTGCGCATCCGCCGGGTTGCGGCGGAGGGCAGGGTGAAGGACCCGGGCGCCGCGGCCGTGCGCGCGTCCATCGTGCGCCGGGCAGTGGCGCGCGCGGAGATGACCAACGACCTGAACTTTGCCCTGGCTGCTGGCTCCAAGTGGGGCGACTATGACCCCGGCAAGCTCCCGGAGGAACTCAAATGAATGAGATGAGCATCAGCGAGCTGCAGCAAAAGATGGGTGCGGGCGAACTGACGGCGCGCGCCCTCACCGAGCAATACCTGGCGCGCATCGCTGCGCTCGACCGGCAGGGCCCAACGCTCAATGCCGTCATCGAGCTGAACCCCGATGCCCTGCCCATGGCCGAGGCGCTGGATGCGGAGCGCAAAACGCGGGGGGCGCGCGGGCCGCTGCACGGCATCCCGGTGCTGCTCAAGGACAACATTGATACTGGCGACCGGATGATGACTACGGCGGGCTCCCTGGCACTGGAGGGCTCGCGCGCCCCACGGGACGCCTTTGTTGTAGAGCGGCTGCGCGCGGCGGGCGCGGTCATCCTCGGCAAGGCCAACCTGAGCGAATGGGCCAACTTTCGCTCGACCCACTCTTCCAGCGGCTGGAGCAGCCG
>Ga0123519_10007203_pt1 | contig 17312 bp, 18 predicted proteins | sample YelNatPaOPRAMG02_FD_87396 | JGI IMG/M metagenome (GOLD analysis project Ga0123519, IMG submission 87396) | Hot spring microbial communities from Yellowstone National Park - Yellowstone National Park OP-RAMG-02 (version 2) | ecosystem: Environmental > Aquatic > Thermal springs > Hot (42-90C) ... | reverse complement strand
TCTGCATAAGTTCAAGAAGTTCAGAAAGCAAATCGCGCATTGTGGAATCAACATAAGTTTTTCTGTCTTTATGGAGTCGAAAATAAAGAGTTTCTTTATTAAGAAGTTTGCTTTTAAAATCAGGGTAAAATTTACAGAGCAAATCGAAGAGGTTAATAACCTTTTTGCTTGTGTTAAAATAGGGAGACTCAAGAAAACGTCTGAACTTTTTAAGGTCATCTTCTGAAAAGCTTTTAAGGAGCAATACAACAGGGTGTTCCACAAGCAAATTTATTTTATGTTTTTTGAGCGTCATTTTTACCCTAACCTAATACAAAAATATTGTATTTTTTTAAAAAAGTCAAGAGTTTTTTTGAAACATTTAAAAATTTTTATTTTATTGCAAGCGTCAAATAAAGCTTAATAGATTTGGATTGTTTTTGTAATAAAAGTAATTTTGAACAGAATTTTAAAACATTTTTTTAAAAATAATAATTTGAAAGGAAAACAAAATGAAAAAGTTAATCTTCGCAATCGCATTAGTTTTAATTTCTCTCTTTTCTTTTTTTGCAACTCCTGTAACAAGTCATGCTGAAGACTTTACCTATGCTTATGTTGTTGAAACATATCAGGATGGATATTGGATTTATACTTATTACAATTCAGATGGTGGTGTTATCAAAGTTGTAATGACTGATAGAAGATATTAATTAACAAATTAAACTTTTTAACAAAAATGAGTTTTATGAAAATGAACCCAGAGGATAGAATGAAATTAGTTGGTTTAACTGACGATCCAGAAGCAACCAAGAAGCTGTTTAATTATCCAAAAGACTGGTGGCAGAGAGCATTTGAAAATAAAGAAGAGGCTCAATGGTGGTACAATGCACTTTTGAAAATATATGGTTATAAGGAAAGCGGTGTTGAGAATGGCTGGAAATTTGGATTCACTTTCCTCGAACCAGAGGATAACAGCAACGATATTAAGAATGACTGAGCATTCTGCCTTATTTATTACTTCTTCGTAAGGTGTGCAGCCTAAGTTCTTATTTGAACGTGGCTGAAGGGGGAAGGTAGTGTTGTGAAAGGTATTAAAAAAAATTATTATGGCAGAATTATGTTTGAGAGGTAACTGGAAAGGTCAGGCAGATTTTTCTATTGGTGTTGAAGATAATTGCAGCTGGAAAGTGTCTAAAGAAATTGCAAAAAAACTCCTAACGGAGTGGAAAAAACTAAAAAGTGCAATAGAGCCACCAGCAGAAAAATCTGTTTTTCTTGGCTATAAAGGTACCCGTTTAATAGGGTCAGATAATATAGAATTTTATTCATTCGGAAACACAGTTACTTTAAAAAAGGGAAATATAATAGAAACAAAACAGGATCGGAGACGCAGGTTCGAAAAAATGATATTATCAACTGCTCCGAAAGGAATTATACCTCAGGCTTTATATATGTTTGAATTTGAGTAAGACTGTAGTTAAATCCTCCATAGCTGTGTGTCTCAATCCCCTGAAAATCGAGGTGTCATAATGGGGAGTTAAATGGCACCTAAGTTGAGTTAAGCTTTAGGGCTTAACTCAACGATTTTCTAAGGGGAAATTATCATTCCAGATTCGCTACTTTTATCATTTCCAATTACAAAAAAATTGTTTTTTGAACCACTTATTTTTGCAATTTGTTTTTATTTTATCTAAATTTGCACAATGAAGGATTTTTTAATGAAAATAATGTCAATTGATTCAACATCCAGTCAGGAAGACAGTCTTGCTGATTATCTACTAATGAATCTTGAGCCTGAAGGAGCGAAACTGGAAATTATAAAAACTAAAAATGGATTTAAAAATTTATTTTATAAGTGGGGCAAACCAGAAATAATTTTTTGTACACATTATGACTGTGTACCACCTTTTATTATACCTAAGTCGAGGGATAAAGTTATATATGGTCGTGGAGCCTGTGATGCTAAAGGTCAAATTGCTGTGATGCTTGAAGTTTGTAAAAGTCTTTATCAAAACGGGGAAAATAATTTTGGGCTTTTGCTTGTTGCCGGAGAAGAAACTGGTTCTTACGGGGCGAAAGCTGCAAACAGTTATATTAAAGGTTGCAAATATGTAATTATTGGAGAACCTACAGAAAACAAACTAATTAAGGCTGCGAAGGGTAACATTCTTTTTGAAATTGAGGTAAATGGTAAATCTTGCCACTCTGGATATCCCCAATACGGTGGTGATGCAATATTAAAAGCAATTGATTTTATTTCAAGACTTAGGAATAAAAAATTTGAGGTTGATGATAAACTTGGAGAGACAACATTTAATATAAGTCAATTGCACTCAGATAATGCGTGTAATGTTGTATCAGATAAAGTAATTTTTAAATTGTTTTTCAGAACAACATTCAAAACTCATTTTGAAATTGAAAATATATTAAAGAGTTTTGCTACAGACGAAATTAAAATCAGAAAACTTTATGGTGATGAACCAATGGAATATTTTACAATTGAAGGATTTGAGACTGATATTGTTTCGTTCGGGAGTGATGCACCAGAATTAGGAAATCTCGGTAGAGTATTAATGTATGGACCGGGTAGTATTTTAACTGCACATACAGAAAATGAACAAATTACTATGGATGAACTTTATAAAGGATTTACAGATTTGAAAGAAATTTATTTTAAATTGAAAGAGAGTCTAAATGAAGAAAATTAAAGTTGGAATATTAGGTTGTACAGGAAGTGTTGGACAGAAACTTGTCAGGTTATTGAGTTCACACTCATTATTTGAAATATCCGAGCTTGCTGCATCGGAATCATCTGCGGGTAAAAAATATGGCGATGTAGTAAGATGGCTTGAAAGTGAAGAAATGTCGGACAGAATTGCTAATCTTGTAATTAAACAATGTACAAATGATTTAGAATCTAAAATATTGTTTTCAGCACTTGATGCAAGTGTTGCTGGTGAGATAGAATCTATGCTGGCTGAGAACGGTTATATCATTATTAGCAATTCTAAAAATCACAGAATGGATTCAGATGTTCCGTTAGTTATACCTGAGGTAAATACATCTCATTTAAAATTGATTCATATTCAAAAGAGAAAAGGTAAAGGATTTATTGTTACGAATCCAAATTGCAGTACTATAGTGTTATCTCTTGCTTTAATTCCTATTTATCGTAGTTTTGGACTTAAGAGAGTTATAGTTACAACTATGCAAGCAATTTCAGGAGCAGGATATCCTGGTGTTGCATCACTTGATATTTTGGGTAATATAATACCATACATTGAAAATGAGGAGGAAAAAATAGAAACTGAAATTCTGAAAATTTTTGGTAATATGGAGAATGATTCTATTAAATTTGCAGATTTTAAAGTATCTGCTTTATGCAATCGGGTACCGGTTAGAGATGGACACCTGATGAGCATTTCATTTGAAACAGAACAAAAAGCCAAAGAGGAAGAGATCTTAGCTTCAATATATGAATTTAATCAAAAATGCAAAGAAGAAAATGGTTTAACCGTATTACATTATATGTTGGAGAAAGGCAGACCACAACCTTTATTGGATGTTAATCGAAGTGGTGGAATGGCTGTCACGGTTGGTAATTTAAGAAAGTGTTCAGTTCTTGACTGGAAGTTTACAGCACTTGGACATAACACAATTCGTGGTGCTGCAGGCGCTGCAATAAAGAATGCAGAATATTTATTAAAAATGGGTTTGATATGAGAGTAATGAAATTTGGAGGTACTTCTATTAAAGATTCGGAAGCAATGAAAAGAGTTGCTGAAATTATACAATCACAGTTTAAATTCACTCCGGTTATAGTGTTATCAGCAATTGCAGGAGTAACAAATCAATTAGAGGATATTGCACTTAGTGCTAAAAGTGGTGAGATAAAGAAGTCTGAAAATAATCTTCTTCATTTAAAAGAAATACACGTTAAAATAGTGCAGGAGACTTTATATAATACCGAACATTATACTAATGTTATTGACTTAATTGAGAAATATTTTCGAGAAATAGAATCACTAATAAAGGGAGTTTATTTGCTATCAGAATTAACACCTAAAGCATTAGCAAGGATTCTATCATACGGAGAATTATTATCAACAACAATTTTTTCATCTGTATTACAGGTGAGTGGAGTTGATAGTATATTATTAGATTCAAGACAATTAATAAAGACGGACACTAATTTTCTTAAAGCTGAGCCAAAGATAGATAAAATAAAAGAGTTGACAAAAGACAAATTACTGCCGATTATAGAGGGTGGTAAAGTTCCTGTATTACAGGGTTTTATAGGAAGTAATGATATTGGAGAAACAACAATACTTGGAAGGGGAGGCTCTGATTATACAGCTTCACTTGTAGGACTTGCAATTAATGCAGAGGTGATAGAAATATGGACGGATGTTGATGGAATGTTAACTGCTGATCCAGGAATTGTTGAAGATACAAAACTTATTGAAATAATATCTTTTGAAGAGGCAGCTGAACTTGCGTATTTTGGAGCAAAGGTATTGCATCCATTAACAATACAGCCTGCAGTTGAAAAAAATATTCCTGTATTGATTAAAAACTCATTGTTACCTGAAAGAAAGGGTACAAAAATTGTAAAAATGAGTACTCAAAAGAGTGATTCTGTAAAAGCTATTGCTTCTAAGGAGAAAATAACTGTAGTTAATATCTTTTCAACAAGGATGTTAAATTCGTATGGATTTTTAAGAAGAATTTTTGAAATTTTTGAGAAACACAAAACTTCAGTTGATTTAATAGCCACTTCTGAAGTTAATGTTTCACTTACTCTTGATGATAGTTCAAGACTTGATGATATAGTGAGGGATTTATCAGAGTTTTCAATTGTGAACGTTGAAACTGATAAATCATTAATATGTGTTGTAGGTAGCAACATAAGAAATTCTAAGGGTATAGCGGGAAGAATCTTCAATGCGCTAATGGATTATAACATAACAATGATTTCACAAGGAGCCTCATTAATAAATATAAGTTTTGTAATAGACAGGGCTGTTTTAAAGACGGCAATGCAAAAACTTCATAATATTTTCTTTAATTAATTTAATTTTTTATGGAAGTAGTACTTATTGGGACAGGCAAGATGGGAAAAGAGATAGAAAATGTTCTGCTACAACGTGGTCATATAGTAAAGTTACGGATTAATAAAACTGAAGACTTAGAAAAGCTCAAAGTTCAAAATTGTATATGTATAGATTTTACAACACCAACTGCATTTAAGAATAATTATAAAATAATTGCAGAGAAATTTTCGGGAGCTATTGTAGGTACTACAGGTTGGGAGGATATACGAGAGGATGTTTTAGAACATTTTAGAAAAACGGGAAGTAGCTTGATATATTCATCAAACTTTTCTATTGGAATGAATATATATTTTGATATTGTTGAGCTTGCATCACAACTTATGTCAAACAGTGGGGGCTTTGATCCATATATAATTGAAATGCACCACACTGCTAAGAAGGACGCACCCTCAGGGACAGCAAAGACTATTGGAGAGATTTTGAAGTCAAAAATGAGAAAAGATATTTCAATTGCGTACGTACGAGCAGGAAATATAAAAGGTGTACATATTACAGGATTTGAATCGGAATTTGAAAAACTTACAATTAATCATGAAGTTTATTCAAGGACTGTATTTGCATTTGGAGCAGTAGTAGCTGCTGAGTGGATGAAGGACATAAAAGGGATTTTTCATTTTCGTGAATTATTAAAAACTAAATTAAAAGGTATAAAAAAATGAAATTAAAAGGATGTGGAACAGCACTGGTAACACCCTTCAAAGGGGATTTTTCGGTAGATTATGAAGCGTTCAGAAAACTTGTAAAAAGACAGTTAGAACAGAATATACATTTTCTTGGCCCATTAGGAACTACAGGTGAGACACCCTGTCTGACAAAAGATGAAAAATTTAAAATAATTGAATTAGTAATTGAAGTTAATAATGGTAGAGTACCGATTATTTGCGGTGCAGGAAGTAATAATACTGCAGATGTTATAAAAAACATTAAAGAATTTTCAAAATTTGAAATTGATGGATTTTTAATTGTAACTCCATATTATAATAAACCAACACAGGAAGGACTTATTAGACATTTTACAGCAATTGCTGATGCTTCTGATAAGCCAATTATAATGTATAATGTACCAGGTAGAACATCTGTAAATATGACTGCTGAAACGTGTCTTCGCTTAGCTGAACACCAAAACATAGTTGCTACTAAAGAAGCAAGTAGTAATTATGCTCAAATAAGTGAGATAATTAAAAATGCTCCTGAAGGTTTTAACGTTTTATCTGGTAATGATGATGAAACTCTTTCATTATGTGTAACAGGAGCAACAGGTGTCGTGAGTGTTGCTTCAAATATTGCACCATTATATATGTCGGAATATCTAAATTTTATACTAACAGGTGACTTTGCCAAAGCCAGAGAATTACATCACAAGCTTTTTCCACTTTTCAAAAACTGTTTTATAGAAAGCAACCCAATTCCTGTCAAAGCTGGACTTGCACACCTTGGTTTTATTGAAAACATTTTGCGACCACCTCTGTATGCTTCCACCAAACAAACATATGATATAATGGCAAAAACTATAAATCAACTGGGTATTAAAGAATGATGGAACTTAAGGAAAAATTTCAGAATTTAAAAAACAATGAATTGAATGATAAGTTTTTTCGAGATTTTTTTGCAGAGTTTTTAGCAAGTCTTGAATCAGGTATAATACGCGTTGCGGAAAAAAACGGTAATGAATGGCAGGTAAATATATGGATTAAAGAAGCTATCTTGATGGGCTTCAAATATGGAAATCTAACACAACAAAATATAGGTGAATGGAAGTTTTTTGATAAGGATACACTTGGTATTCGTTCTTTAAGTGTTGAAGATGGGATTCGTCTGGTACCAGGAGGTTCAGTGATTAGATCTGGTGCCTATGTTGCAAAAGGTACTGTTATTATGCCTCCATCATATATAAATATTGGTGCTTATGTAGATAGTGGGTGTATGATAGATTCACATGCACTTGTTGGGTCTTGTGCTCAGGTGGGAAAGAATGTTCACCTTTCTGCTGCTTCACAATTAGGAGGAGTGTTAGAACCTATTGGGGCAATGCCGGTAATAATTGAAGATAATGTTTTTATTGGAGGAAATTGTGGTATATATGAGGGTACTATTGTTAAGCAAAATGCAGTTATTGCAACTGGTGTAATTATAAACGCTTCTACTCCAGTTTATGATGCTGTTAATGGGTGTTTTCTCGAAAAAGAGAAAGGAAAACCAACTATTATACCAGAAAATGCAGTAGTTGTTTCTGGCTCACGTCATTTGAAGTCAGAAATCCAACCTGAAAATAATATACATATTTACTGTCCTGTCATAATAAAATATCGTGATGAGAAAACACAGACGTCTATAACACTCGAAGAATTATTGAGGTAATATGTATTTCAATTTTGAGCAACTTAGAGAACATCCCTTTTTTGAAGAACTTGAGTTTAGGGAAATTAATAAATACTTAAATCATTATCGCAGACCAGTTTTTATATACAGGAAAGCGGTAATTAAGAAGCAGATAGAAAACTTTCAATTCTATATGCCTGATGAAACATATTTATATTACGCAGTAAAGAGTAATCCAAATATTGAAATATTAAGGTATATAGCGACTTTTAGATTGGGTTGTGATACTGCTTCATATAATGAGATAAAACGAGTTCTTGCGGCTGGGTTTAAACCAAATAAAATATTATTTACAGGACCAGGCAAAACACAACGTGAACTTACTTATGCAATTAGGAATAATGTAAAAAGTATAAATATTGAGTCTATTTCAGAACTTCAACTTATAGAATCATTAGCAAAACATTTTGATAAAGTTCAGGATGTAATGATAAGGGTTAATCCTTTTTATGAAGCTGGAGAAGAGTTTCGTATTATTGGAGGTAGCGGAACAAGCAAATTCGGAATTGATATAGAACAAATTGATAATGTTTTATCTTTAATTAAAAAATTAAAGTATGTACGTCTAAAAGGCATTCATATATTTAATTCTTCTCAAATACTTGATGATGAGAAGATTATAGAAAACACAAAAAATGTTATAGAAACTGCTAAAGAACTGGAGTTAAAAAGTGGGATAAAATTTAAGACTATTGATGTTGGAGGTGGATTTGGCATACCATATTCGTTGAATGACAAAGGGTTGAATATTAAAAGTCTTGGTTTTAAACTAAAAAAAGTAATGCAAGCATATAAAGAGTTTTTAAAAGATAAAGAAGTAATATTTGAACTTGGGAGATTTATTTCAGGGTTTGCGGGAATTTATTTAACAAAGGTTTTATATAAAAAAATTTCTCGTGGTAAGAATGTTTTGATAACTGAAGGTGGTATTAATCATTTATTAAGACCGGCATTAATCAAACAGGCATTTCCGATTGTAAATTTAACAGCTATAAAAGAAAAACGTACTGGTATAAATAAAACTTATAAAATATGTGGTCCACTATGTACTTCTCTTGATGAACTGTCGTCTGATGTTGAATTAAAAGAAACAAATGAGGGAGATATTTTGTGCATATTGAACTGTGGAGCTTACGGATATACTGAGAGTATGCCAATGTTTTTAAGCCAGACAAGATCGAAGGAAATTGTAATTAATTAGCTTTATTAAGGGGGAATTAAAATAATGTTAAATATTTGTTAATATTACCATTGCTATTTTTGAATATTCATATTAAATTTAATTGTATTATAGAAATTTAAAAGGGGTATTTAAAAATGTCGCTTAAAAGAATTGTTGTGTTTATTATGGTATTAGCTTTTTCCGTTAGTAGTCTGTTTGGCTTTGCAGGTTCAAGGGAAACCATTTCTAAGGGAACTACAAGAGCAGAACAGGCTTCTAAACAGCAACAAAAAAAGAAAAAGACTACACCAAAGAAAAACACAAAAAAGAAAAAGACTACATCAAAGAAGAGCTCAAATAAGAAAAAGACAACATCAAAGAAAAGTCCAAAGAAGAAAAAAACTACCTCAAAGAAGAAAAGTACAGGTAAGAAAACTTCAAAGAATTCAAAGACATCAAAAAAGAAAACCAGTGTTAAGAGAAGTTCAAAGAAGTCGAAATATAGCAAGAGACACAAAAAGGTTAGACGTCATTACAGGACTTCTACTGTAAATTCAAACACTGGTACATATACTCCCCCCAAACTTTTTGATACTCAAAAAGATGAAAAGAAGGGACGTGAATATAAGAGAGAAGAGAAACAGGAAAACAACGAAAATAATTTTAAGAAAGAACCTAAGAAAGAAAGTCCTACTGAAAACAAGTAGTTTTTTTTTAGATTGATGTTTATTTCTTGTAAAAGGAACAGGATTGAAGAAATGAAATCCTGTTCCTTTTTTATTGATGTTAATAAAACTCCACAGGCTTTTGGTTTTCAAAAATTGATGTAAATGATTATTTTAATAAGAATAAATTAGTTATGAGAGTAAGTTTAAATTGGTTGCGAAAATACATAGATAATTTAGAAATTACAGATTTTGAGTTCTTGAAACAAAGAATGATCACAATTGGACTTGATATTGAGGCTATTGAATATGAAGGAGATAAATATAGGAATTTTGTTGTAGGTGAGGTAATTGAATGTTCAACTCATCCAAATGCTGATAAACTAACGTTATGTAAGGTTGATATTGGAAACAGAGTTCTCGATATCGTATGTGGAGCTCCAAATGTTAAAGCAAATCAAAAAGTATGTGTAGCACTTGAAGGTGCTGTTATACCTAAAGGGGGAATTGTAATACAAAAAACAAAAATAAGAGGAATAAAATCAGAAGGAATGATATGTGCTGAAGATGAGCTTGAAATTTCAGACGATCATTCAGGAATAATGGAATTACCCCCTGATACACCTGTGGGAAAAGCTTTTTCTGACTATATAGGAGCAAATGATTATATTTTTGAAATTGGAGTAACACCAAATCGTGGGGACCTTTTTTCCCATTTTGGAATTGCAAGAGAAATTGCTGCGATTTACGGAAAAAAATTAAAATTACCTGAAATTAAAATTAATGAATCAACCGAGAAATCTTCAGATTATATTAAAATAAGTATAGAGAGTAAGTATTGTAAAAGATTTACAGGGAGGGTTATACGTAACGTCAAAATTTCTGACTCACCAGAATGGTTAAAGAAGGCTTTAATTTCAGTTGGTTTGAGACCAAGAAATAATGTAGTTGATATTACCAATTATGTGATGTATGAAGTGGGACAACCCCTGCATGCTTTCGATTATGATAATATCAGAGGTAAGCAAATAATTGTTAAGGTTGCAAATCCCGGCGACAAGTTTACAACTCTTGACTCAAAGGAAAGGATATTAAACGAGTATAGCCTTATGGTTTGTGATGGCGAAGGTTATTCAGCAATTGCGGGGATAATGGGTGGAGAGTTTTCAGAGATTACAGAGAAGACAAAAAATGTATTGCTGGAAAGTGCTTACTTTGATCCTGTTTGTATAAGAAGAAATTCCAAGAAGCTTGGTTTACAAACTGATGCTTCACAGAGATTTGAGAGGGGAGTTGATATCACTAAGGTTGTTTATGCTTCAAATAGAGCAGCTCAATTAATTCAGGAAATAGCCGGTGGAGAAGTTTTGGAAGGAATAGTTGATATATATCCAGAGAGGTTCAGTGAAATCAGAGTTAGTTTGCGTCCGGAACAGGTTCAAAGAATTATCGGACAGTCTTTTACTGACGAAGAGATAATAGATTTACTTGGAAAAATTGAAATTGATTTTGTTGGTAAAGAGAATAACAAATTAAACTTTCGAATACCTGAGCACAGAAGAGGTGATATTTATAGAGAAATTGATCTTATTGAAGAAATTGTAAGGGTATATGGATATGATAAAATTGAAGATTTAAGTTCAATTAACCTGAGGCTTGATTCTCAAAACGAATTTAATAATAATTTTTTCGAACTTCTTGATAAAACACGCAATCATTTTATTGGCAGAGGTTTCAATGAAATAATTACATATTCACAGCAGGATGAAAGATTGATTGGAAGATTCACTTCTGATTATGTTAAGATTAAAAACCCCAATTCTATTGAAATGAATGTAATGCGAGTTAATTTGCTTTTTGGAATGCTTGATACTATAAAGAATAATTTGAATTTTTCCGGAAAGGATATTTCACTTAAGCTTTTTGAGACCGGAAGGGTCTTTAGAAGGGAAAAAAACGGATTTGAGGAACAAACGAGACTTTGTCTTGCGGTGGCGGGTAAATATGATTTAAGAAGTTTCAATATGAAAGAACGTAACTTTGATTATTTTGATCTTAAGGGGGAAGTTGAAGCTTATCTGGAAAAGTTGCACATTGATAATTATTCTTTTGTTAGTATTAATAGCAGGGATAAAGAACTTCCTGCTGTAAGTATTTATTTGGATAAAAAACAATCAGGTACTTTTTATATCGTAGAGACAGAAATATTGAAATTATTTGATATAGATATACCTGTATTTGTAGCTGAAATTGATATGAATAACGTTTTAGAGTCTATTCCTGCAGTAGTAAGGTATTCAGAGATACCAAGATTTCCATCTGTAAAAAGAGACCTTGCTTTTGTAGTTGATAATAAAATAAATTATGAAGATATTATTACATTGATTAAGAAAACTGCAGGTGATAAATTGAAAATGTTAGAACTGTTTGATGTATATGAAGATCCGAAACTTGGTAATGATAAGAAAAGTATGGCATTTAGAATGGAATTCTACAGTAAAGACAGAACTATGACTGATGATGAAGCGAATGAACTGGTAGACAAAGTAATAGGAAGTCTTGAAAGTAAATTAGGTGTAACTTTGAGAGCATAGACTAAATGGAATTTGAAGAATCATCAAATAACAAAGAAGAGTTTCGCAAAGTTCAGGCAGTATTTAATACTGAATTTGAGAAATTACTAAGTAAATTGGGTGTATTAATTTCGAAATTTAATGAGTATAAGGAAGAAAACTATCAGCTTAAGGAAACAATAAAAAACCTGAACAATAAAATAACTGAACTAAAGTTACAGTTTAATAAACTAAATACAGAATTAATACAAAAAGAGCAGGAAATAACAAGTTTGAAAAATTCAATACTGAGTTCTGATGCAACACGGATATCAATTTCAGATAAAGATAATTTAAAATCAAGAATCAAGGAATTGATATCAAGAATAGATGTGCATTTAGATCAGTATGAGAAAGAAGAAAGAGAGGACAACGATTTTTAAAAAACTGGCTGGCAAAAAATCATTATGAAAAATACAGGTACAAGAGTCAAAATATTTAACAGTGAATATAATTTAATTGGTGATGATAGCGAAGTAATTCAGAAAATTGCTAATTATGTTGATACAATAATGAATAGAGTGAGTTTTCAATCTCCAAATATATCAGTAGAATCAATAGCAGTACTTTCAGCACTAAACATTGCTGAGTCATATTTTCGTGTGACACAGGAAATGGATAAATATATGCAGGAGGAGATAGAATTTATGAAAAGTAAAATAAGCAGACTCGAGGAACTAAACCGTTCACTCGATTTATTAGTATAGTTCTTTAAAATACAGGTTTTTAAGAAACCGCACTGCCAGCCACTTATCAAACATTATATAGAACCATCAAATAATAGTTAACTGGGAGGTTAGCTCTGAGAAGTGCTATTTCAGGCCACACCCGAAAGGGATTTGTCTCCGACCGAGCGTTGGACAAAGACAAGCAGTGGAAGAAAGAACACTTAGGCTGCCACCCACTGTATGTTATATAAGGTTCTCTTATATAACCTTTGGTTAGTGAATTGGCGTGCGGTTTTTTTTTGAATAAGGAGAATCTTAAATTATATTTTTTCAAACATTAAATTATTTATAACTATGCCAGAATTAGAACTATATATTTTTATTCCACTAATAGTCGGGCTTTGTTTTATTACCTTTGTTATAGGTTGGTACGTTAGTTCTCGTATCAGTAAAGCAAAGGTTGATGGAGCTGAAAACAAAGCAAAAAAAATTATAGCTGAGGCTGAAACTAAAGCTCAAGCTATGCTAAATGATGCTGAATCAAGAGTAGTTATTATGAAGTCTGATGCAGAAAAGTATGCTCAAAACCTCAGAAAGGAAAAGTTACTTGAAGTTAAAGATGAATTTTTGAAGAGAAAACAAAAATTTGATGATGAAGTTCGTGCTAAAGAACGGGAATTTCAGGAGATTGATAGAAAGCTGAAAAATGAAAAAGACAACCTTGAAAAAGTTAAATCTGAACTTTCTCAAAAAGAAAAATCAATTAACCAGCTGATTAGTGAATATAATGAGAAGAACAAGGATTTAACGGTTAAGCTTGCTGATTTAGAACGTTTGACTGAAGAAAATAGAAGAGTACTTGAAGAACAAAAATTGCGACTACAAAAGATATCTGGTCTTACTGAAGAAGAAGCAAAACAAATTCTATTTGAGAGTTTGATTAATAAAGTTAAGATTGAATCAGCACAGAAATTACAGGAAATAAGAGAAACAACAAAGCAAGAAGCAAATAGGATTGCAAAGAATATAATCGTACAGGCAATACAACGCTCTGCAATTGATCATTCGGTAGAGACAACAGTAAGTGTTTTGAATATACAAAATGATGAACTTAAAGGAAGAATAATTGGAAAAGAAGGCCGCAATATAAGAGCCTTTGAGGCTGTAACAGGAGTAGATATAATAGTTGATGATACACCTGAAGCTATAATTATTAGTGCTTTTGATCCTTTTAGAAGGGAAGTTGCCCGCGTAGCAATGGAACGACTAATACTGGATGGAAGAATACACCCTGCAAGGATTGAGGAAGTTGTTGCTAAAGTTGAAAAAGAATTAAATGAAGAAATAATTAGGATAGGAGAACAAACGTTAATAGATATGGGAATTCAAGGTGTTCACAGGGATTTGGTGATATTAATTGGTCGAATGAAATATCGCTCAAGTTATGGACAAAATGTACTTAACCATTCTATTGAAGTTGGTCATCTTGCTGGGATTATGGCAGCAGAACTTGGACTGGATGCAATGATGGCAAGACGAGCAGGATTATTGCATGATGTTGGTAAGACGGTCGATAGGAGCATTGAAGGTCCACATGCCATACTTGGTTATGAAATTGCTAAACGTTGTAAAGAACATCCTATAATATGTAATGCTATAGGAGCACATCACGATGAAATACCTATGGAACATCCCATAGCTGTACTTGTGCAGGCAGCCGATGCAATAAGTGGTGCCAGACCTGGAGCCAGAAGAGAATCAGTTGAAGCATATTCAAAACGACTTGAAAAGCTTGAGGAGATTGCAAAATCTTTTGAAGGGGTTGCTAAAACGTATGCTATTCAGGCTGGTAGAGAAGTAAGAGTGATTGTGGAACACGAGAAAATAGACGATATTTTACAGGATCAGCTTGCAGAAGATATTGCACAGAAAATACAAGAGGAAATGGAGTATCCAGGACAAATTAAAATTAATGTAATTAGAGAAAGACGCTCTATTTCTTATGCAAAATAATTTTCTGAATGAGTTTGATTTTTAAAAATCTTCTCTATATCTTGTTATAGTAATAATTTATTTATATGCATAAAATAAAAGGTAAAATTCTCGTAGGTATTACTGGTGGAATTGGTTCTGGTAAATCGGAAGTTTGTAGACAACTTGCCAAAAAAGGCTTTAAGGTTATTTATGCTGATTTAAAAGCCAAAGAACTATATAAAAAGGACAAAAAATTAGCAGCAAAAGTTGTCAAAGCTTTCGGTAAGGACATTCTAAATTTCAAGAATGTTATTAGCTTAACTAAATTGAGAGAAAAAGTCTTTGCTAACAAGAAAAATTTTAAAAAGATCAATGATCTTGTACATCCCATTGTTATCCGACACTTAATGCGTGAAATTAAAAAATTGCCACAAAAGCTGATTCTGATTGAGTCAGCACTTGTGTTTGATACAACTTTTTATAAGTATCTTGATTATGTAATAATGGTATATGCTAACAAAAAGAAAAGACTGGAACGGATAATGATGAGAGATGGTGTTAAACGTAAAGATGTAGAACGGATAATGCAATTTCAGTTAGACGAGAGAGTTAAGATTGAACGTTCAGATTTTGTTATTGTCAATAATAAAACTCTGGAAGATCTTGAACGTGAAGTTGAGTTTTTCAGCAGAGTCTTAAAAGCTTTGAAAAAATAGATGGTTTAAAAGTGATGTAAATAGCATTCATTTGTAAAGGGCTTTGTGCCCTTTCTTTTTAAAATCAATAAAATTAATAAATTCAAAGGGAAATAAATAACTATGAAAGTCTCTATAATAGGAGCAGGTAATGTAGGTGGTACCTGTGCTGCAGAAATAGCTGAAAGGGAAATTGTTGAGGAAGTGATATTACTTGATATACACGAAGGAATCCCGGAAGGAAAAGCTCTTGATATATGGGAAGCTTCCCCAATACAAAATTTTGAAACTCGTGTTGAAGGGGTAAGTAATGATTACTCTGCAACTGTAAATTCAGATATAGTTGTAATAACTGCAGGAGTTGCCCGCAAACCTGGAATGACAAGAGAAGATCTAACAAAAACTAATGCTATAATCGTTAGAGATATCACACGTTCAGTGGTTCATCATTCTCCTAATTCAATAATTATTGTGGTTTCAAATCCCCTTGATGTAATGACTTATGTTGCATATAAGACTTCTGGTTTTAGTCCAAATCGGGTATTTGGTATGGCAGGAGTGCTTGATGCCGCAAGGTTTAAGTCTTTTATTGCAAGAGAACTTAACATTTCACCTAAGAGTATACACACAATTTTATTAGGTGGACACGGTGATACTATGGTACCTTTAATAAGATATACTTCTATTGCTGGTATTCCTGTAGAGGAATTGATTGATTCAACTGTGTTAGAAAAAATAATTGATCGTACACGGGAGGGAGGTGGTGAGCTGGTTAATCTTATGGGAACTTCTGCATGGTATGCGCCAGCTTCTGCTACAGCTCAAATGGTAGAAGCTGTTGTTAAGAATTCACGACGTGTGTTTTCTGTTTCAGCCTTCCTACGTGGTGAATTCGGACTAAATAATATATTTATGGGTGTTCCAGTGGTGCTTGGCAGAAATGGCATAGAGAAGATTCTTAACTTAAATCTAAATCAAGAAGAACAAAAATTAGTCCATCGTTCTGCTCAACACATTAAACAACAGATAGAATTTGTTGAGAGTTTAGGATTATTTTAATTTATTATTAATCGTATTATATCACTTCAGTTTCTTCTATTATAAATTTCCTTGTTAAAATTAATGTTTTCTTTTAGGTTTTGGAAACCAATCGAAATTATAATGGATAAAAAAGTTATCGCACTTCCAATATTTTGTTTCTTATTATTTGGTATCTTTTTTGAAAATTCAATTTCTCAGGAAAGGTCATACGTTAAAAATCCACTTAAATTGACTGAATATGTTACAGATGAAACATCAACTTTGAAACCTGAAGAATTAAGTATCTTAAGAACAAGATTAAAAAACTTTTACGATTCTACATCAACTCAAATTGTCGTTTTAATTTTAAAATCACTTAATGGAGAAACTATTGAAGAAGTAGCTAATAGTGTTTTTAGATATAATAAAATTGGAACAAAGGGGAAGGATAATGGTATATTACTGTTAATATCCAAAGGAGACAGAAAAATTCGAATAGAAGTAGGATATGGACTTGAAGGAGTATTGCCAGATGTTTTGGCAAAGAAAATAATTCAAACTGAGATTTCCCCATCATTAAAAAATGACAGGTATTATGAAGGGATAAGTCGAGGAGTGGAAACACTTATTTCTGTAACAAGAGGTGAATATAAAGTTTCATCAACTGAAAAAGAGACTAAATCAAGTAACAAAAATACTCTAAGCACTATTATAGTTATTACAATAGTTGCAATATTTGTTCTTATATTTATTTTTTCTTTTATAAGGTCTATTATAGGTATGGGCAAAAGGAGAAAAGGTGAAGCAGGAAGTTATTTTTCATCATATGATTCAAACTCGAGCTATTCTTCAGATAGTTATAGTTCTTCTTCATCAAGTGATTCCGGTTTTTCTGGTGGTGGAGGGGATTCTGGAGGTGGTGGTGCAAGTGACGATTTTTGAAATTAAAGTTTTTTTAAAAAATATGTTTTTCCTATCGTAAATGTAAGCAAATTTATTCTAAAGACACATTTTAAAAATAATTTCTAAAAAAAAGGATTATAT